>Ga0209553_1000039_pt1 | contig 59725 bp, 42 predicted proteins | sample LauGreFBDMM110DN_2_FD_188217 | JGI IMG/M metagenome (GOLD analysis project Ga0209553, IMG submission 188217) | Freshwater lake microbial communities from Lake Michigan, USA - Fa13.BD.MM110.DN (SPAdes) (version 2) | ecosystem: Environmental > Aquatic > Freshwater > Lake | place: Lake Michigan...
ACTCATGAGATCAATGCAATCGCGTTCAACATCGGTCGGCATCTTGCCAACCCACTGCGTCGCATCGGTGTGGAAGATGACGCCCTTCTCGTGGCAGAGCTTTCCGATTTCGGGAATCTCGTTGATCGTGCCGATCTCGTTGTTCACCCACATGATGGAGACGAGAATCGTGTCTGGTCGAATCGCTTCGGCGATCATTTGTCGCGTGACGACTCCGTCGGGCGGTGGTGTGATCCAAGTGACGTCGAAACCTTCGCGCTCCAATCGCTTGCACGGATCAAGCACCGCTTTGTGCTCGATGACGCAAGTGATGATGTGGCCGCGATTCTTCGTGCCTTCTGGGCTCTTCGCGTACATGCGCGCCGTGCCCTTGATCGCGAGATTGTTCGACTCAGTCGAACCGCTCGTCCAGATGATTTCCTTGCTCGAGGCGCCGATGAGCGATGCGGCATGCTCACGCGCGATCTCGATGCCGTCCTCGGCATCCCAGCCGAAGACGTGATTGCGACTCGCGGAGTTGCCGAACTTCTCGGTGAAGTACGGAAGCATCGCCTCGACAGCGCGAGGGTCTGTCCTCGTGGTGGCGGCGTTGTCCATGTAAATCGGGAACTTCAAAGCCATAGTGGTGGACCAGTTGGGGAGGGCGCAGAAAACTAGATGAGACTGAGTCGCATCATAGGCGACAGTGGCTCACAATCACAGCGCGTTCGTCAGGATTAGGGGCGAAAAGGAAATGTGCCTGTCCCAAATTGGGATGAATTGGAAGAAGTGCCTGTCCCAAATTGGGAGAGGTGCCTGTCCCCGAATTCGTACACTTGGAGGGATGGAATGCGTTGAGACACTCGAAGGGCTCGCTCAGTACGCCGGATGCGCGTTTGTTCCGACGATGGGTGCGTTGCATGCTGGGCATGGGGCGCTGATCTCTTCGGCGGTTGGTTCTGGCAAGGCGGTTGTGGTGAGCATCTTTGTGAATCCGACGCAGTTTGGGCCGAGCGAGGACTTTGCTCGGTATCCGCGCACGCTGGATGCTGATCTTGAACTTTGTCGGTCGCTCGGCGCTGCGGCGGTGTACCTGCCTGCCGTCGAAATGCTCTATCCAGAAGGGCTCGAGGCGAGTCGGGAGGTTGCGCGCGAACTCGTGCTTCCGTCTGTTGCGACGGGTCCACAACTGGAGGAACGATGCCGCCCTGGGCACTTTGGCGGTGTCGCGCTTGTTGTTGGAAGGCTCTTCGATCAGGTGCGCCCCGCTGCCGCCTACTTTGGAGAGAAGGACTATCAGCAACTCCGACTTGTCGAAGAGTGCGTGGAGAGTGAGCGCGGGCGTTTCGGCGAACTTTCCATCGTTCGTTGCTCGACGCATCGCGAACGTGATGGGCTTGCGATGTCGAGTCGGAATCGATTCCTCACGAGTGAAGATCGCGCCCGTGCTCTTGCGCTTTCTCGCGCGCTCGGCGCAACGCATCCTGCCTTCCGTCCCGCAGATGCGGAGCGGCTGATGAAGGATGTGCTGACGGCGAGCGGTCTTGAGACCGAATACGCGGTTGTTCGCGACGCGCGCACGCTGCTCGAAGTCGAGACATTTGAAGCACCCACGCGTGCGCTCATCGCTACCAAGCTCGGCAGCGTGCGACTTATTGACAACATCGGAATCCCCGCGCGCGACCCCACGCGATCGAAGTGCCCATTTGCAGCACTTTTCGGGTTTGGCGCAGCGAGTGGGTAAACTTGTTCGAACTCGACATCGAGCTGTCCGGACTTTCCATCTAGGTTTCCTATGACGACATCACGATCCATCCCCACGCTGCTGTTGAGTGCGCTTCTCGTCACATCGATTCCGGCTCTTACAGCGCTTGCGCCACCGACGGATGCGAGTGCGCCGAGCAATGGCGCCGCAAGTAAGTCACAGCAGGGAGCGCAGGACCGCGCTGCGAAGGAAGCCGCTCGCGAACGCGCGAAGTGGAATCTCAAACTCGACAAGTCGGACCGCGCGGAGTGCGACAAGGGCATTGGATTTGTTGCACCCACAATTCCAGAATCCTGTGAACGCCTCTCGAACGCGCCCGCAACACTCAGCGAACTTCGTGGCAAGGTCGTTGTGCTGCAGACCTTCAATGCGAAGACCGCGTCTGGCATGAACGCGTTGAAGAAGGCTGCGGCCGCACTTGAGGACGCGCGCTTGAGCGATGTCGTTTTCGTCGGCGTGCAGATTCCAGATGGTGCGGACATTGCGAAGAAATTGCTGGAGAAGGCGAATGTGAAGACGCCTGTCATCATCGATACCAACGGTGAACTTTGTAACGCGCTTGGTGCATTCAAGAATCCTGTGAACTTCGTGATCGATCGACAAGGCGACATCAAATGCGCAGGGCTCACCGCGGATGGTCTCGCTGGCATTTCGAAGGAACTCCTCGCGATTGCGTTTTTAGAAAACGTCCCCGCGACGGAGCGACCGAAAATCACGGAGACGGCGATTGACTTCCCCACCTTCAACAATCGATTCGATGGCGCAACAGATCTGCGCGGGAAAGAAGGTCCTGCATTCAAGGTGGATCGCTGGTGGAACGGCGAGCCTGATCCAACGGGAAAGCTCATCGTCATTGACTTCTGGGCGACGTGGTGCGCGCCCTGTCGCGCTGCAATTCCGCACATGAATGAACTCGCGAAGGCGTATCCCAATGATGTGTGCTGCGTGGGCGTGACGGATGAAAGCTCTTCCGCATTTGAGAAGGGATCGATGAAAGAGAACCTCAGCAAGTCAAAGTTTTCCTACGCGATCGCGCTCGCTCCCGGCAAAGAGATGTACAACTTTTTCGCGGTTCGATCAATTCCTCACTGCGCGATCATGTCGACCGACGGTGTCGTTCGTTGGCAAGGCCATCCGATGGAACTCAACGAGCAAGCGATGACGCAATTGGTGACCGCGAATCGGCTGTTAGTCGCCAAGAGTTCACTCAGCACTCCTGCAGCGAGTGGCCGTTGGAAGCAAAAGCCTGCAGGCTGAAGCCAGCAACAATCAGCGCGCGCGGTCAACGACTTGATCTGCGAGTGAATCGAAGATCGCGCGAACTTGCGGCTGATGCAGCGATGTCAATTCCAGTCGTGCCTTCTGCACGATGTCGCGCGCGAAGTCTCTCGCAGATTCAACCGCGCCACTTGAGAGGAGCAACGCTTTCAACGAATCGCCATCTCGCGCTTCGATCGCGCGGAGCACCGCAACGCGCGCAGCACCGCTTTCGCGTTCGAGAGAAAGAATCGTGGGAAGCGTCAACTTCCCCTTCTCCAAATCGCGACCGATGGATTTCCCGACGGTCTCTTCATTGCCAGTGAGGTCAAGGAGATCGTCTTGGATCTGAAATGCGATGCCAAGTTTTTCGCCGATGCTGTAGCACGCGCTCGTCACACTCGGCGATGCTCCCGAAAGTTTCGCGCCAATCTCGCAGCATGCGCCAACGAGCACCGCGGTCTTTCGACGCACAATTTCGAGGTAGGTCGCACGATCGAGTGCGAGGTCATGGCGCCGTGAGAGCTGCACGAGTTCGCCTTCGCAGAGCGCGTTCGTGACTTCACCGAGGCGAAGATTTAACGCTGGATCCCCCACTCTCGAACACAGATGAAACGCATTGGAGATCAGGTAATCGCCGAGGATGACTGCGGTCTCATTGCCGCGCAAGAAGTTCACGGTCGCCCCACCGCGGCGCATCGATGCTTCGTCAAGCACATCGTCGTGCACGAGCGTCGCCATGTGAATCATCTCCACAGTCGCAGCTGCGATGACATGTTTCTCCGTAAACGCTGGCGCGCCGGTTGATGTGCCCATCCCCGAAAGCAGGAGCAACGTTGGGCGCAGCATCTTGCCGCGATAGCGCTCGGCGTGGCGACACAACGTATCGACCGCTGGGAATGTGCTCGACAATTGCGCTTCGAAAGCGCGCTCAACACGCTCAAGGCCATCGGCGAGTTGCTCGGTGACGATGTTGGTGTCTGCAGCAAGCGTCATGATGCAAGGATACGCGTCTTCTTCGGCGTAGAGCGATTAACCTTTTTCGCGCGCACTACTGATTTCTCTGCCACGAGGTATGCGATCCAACCTTCGCACGCCTCGCCGCGTGTGGTTGGACGGAATACGCCATTGCCGGACGTTGTCTTCTTGTCCGTTCCTTCCCACCACACCGAAACCTTGTCGAAGCCCGCTTCTTGAAGAAGCTCTTGGATCTCAGCGAGCGACCAAAGCCGCCAGTGATAGGCGAACGCGCGCTTGAGTTCAGTGCCGTCAGGGAAACGGAAGTGAATGTAATTCACGACATCACTCGTGACCGGGTTGTAGTGGTACTGATCCCACACATACGTGAACCCATCGAGATGTCGCTCTTCTTCTTGCTCCGAGTGCGACGCGCTTCCGCCATAGGCATCGAGCAAAAAGAGTCCGCCGTCTTTGACGTTCGCAAATGCGCGCTTGAAGTAGGCGAGCAATTGCGCGCGCTGCTTGAAGAGGAAGTACGAGAAGTTCATCGCAACCAGCACTTCCACTTGCGGCTGACCAGGCGTCATGACATCCGCGCAATGCACTGACAAGCGCGCGCGTTCAGAAACGTTGAGCGTGGACCAGTGTCGTTGGTCGCCCCACTTCAAGACCTTCGGATCGAGGTCAACACCGATCGCTGTGTTGCCCTTGCGACGGCGAACCCACGCGCAACTTGCAATGGCGGTGCCGCAGAAATCTTCACGCAATGAACTCGGAAGTCCAGGGCGCCGCGTCTGCTTCCACGCACGCTCAATGAAGTCGCACTCTGCGTCGGTGCATTGCACGGAGAGTTCATACAACTCGTGATGATCGCTTGTGGATGCGGAGCGAAGCGTTCGCTTGCTCGCAGGTTTGCGAGTGGACTTCTTCTTGGGAGTGGAAACGCGCGTTGAGGTAGACCGTGCCATAAGAGGGGCGCGGAGTGTAATGGTTTGCGCGAGAGAAATACCGAAAACAGCGGTTTATGCGTTCCAACGATCAAGCAGAAGTGCGAGGTCAGCAGCATCGACAGTTCCGCTCGCATCAAGGTCTGCGATCCCACTCGTTCCCCATTGGTTTAAGAGAATAGTGAGATCCTGCGGTCCAACGACTCCGTCTCCATCGAGGTCGCAAAACGCTGCACAGAGCGCGAGTGCCTCGTTCACACAGACAATGTCCCAGGCATTTTGGCAGCAGAAACTGTCGACTGTGCAAACTGGCACGCAGCAGTCCGCGTCTGCACAGGCAGGCACCGCACGCACCGCGAAACAACTCCCCGCTGTCGGAGATCCGCAGACATCGAGGTTTGGACACGCCGCGCCGCAGAACACCGTCGCCTCCGCGATGCACGTTTCGTCCCATGCACTACTGCAACAGAATGCGTCGAGCGCGCAAGTGCATGCGCTGACGGTTGCGTCAGTACATGACGGCGCGCCGACAACGCAACAGCCATGCGAAACTGGCGCGTCAGCGATGACTTCGATGTCATCGATCGATGCGCCATTACTCACGCTTGACGCACTCACGAATCGAAGCCGTGCGTCGGTGGAACCTGCAAGCATGCTCAGGGAAACATCGACACTCACGCACGATGCCGCGGCAGTCGTTGGTTGCCAGAGGGTTATCCATGCACCACCGCCAATTGAGTAATCCAACCTTGGGCCGAGCGTCCCTGCGTTCTTTGAATAGTTGAACCGCACCACTGGTGCAGCGTTGACCTCAAACGCAAAGCACTTCGTGATTGCAGCCGAGTACGGGAATCCAGAGCCAAAGTACATCGCCATGTCGAGTGAGCCAGCGCAGCCGTAGGAACTCGTGAGGTACGGTCCGAGTCCCTCGCAGGATTCGAAGAGTTCAGGTTCAAGCGTGCAGATCGATCCGCCCATGAAGAGCGTTCCGAAATCCGTCGCCGCGCTCGTGAGGCACGGCGCGCCACCACCTGGGCCGCAGTTCCCGCACGCGAGTGACTCAACTTCACCAACGCACTGCGCATCCCATTCCACCGCGCAACAATATGGATCTTGCGCGCAGACACACTTCGCGACGCCAGCGTCACTGCAGCCCGCTGTTCCTGCGACGCAGCATTCGTGCGTTCCGCAACATCCGACGAGTCGCACCTGAAGATCGTCGAGCAGTATCGCGTTCGTGTTCGCACCGTGATCGAATCGAATGTGCGCACCAGCGCTAGCGCCGAGCGGAATAGTGAGATTCACCATCGTGCACGCGCCACCAGTGACGGTGAGCGCGACGAGAGCATTGGGCGTTGACGCAGTGCACGCAACACTCGTTGCAGAGGACAATCCATACTTCACCACACAACCGCTCGCAGCAAATTGCGCGTAGCGGAAGGAGATCTCAATCGCAGTGCATCCACTCGCGCCGGTAGAAACAAGCAGCACTGGATCTTCACTCGATGCGTCGAGTTTGAATGCATACCCATTGGGACAGAAGTTCGAACCCGTCACTGCTGCGCCATGCACGCACCACTGCACGCTCATCGCGCCTTGCGTGAGATTCTGTGGATCGCTGAAACTGTTGAATGTCGTGCTGTAGAGCGCGCACGATTGCGCTTGCGCGGTAGTGCAATGCAAGAGCACCACCAAGAGCATGAGCCCTCGAGACAATGCGTTCAGGATGCGCGAGATCGTGTTGATACGGAGAAAGGATGCCACGGGCTTCGGGGATGCGCGAATGATCGCGTCGAAGTCGTGCGAAGAACCGTCACGCAAAGGGGGCAATCGCCTGCGCTTTCTGCATAAACCTTACAGACCTACCTCTTACGTCCACGCGTTGAGCAGCGCCGCGATGTCAGCAGCGTCGGTGATGCCATTGCTATCGAGATCCGTCGCGCCACTACCGCCCCAGTTGTTGAGCATGATTGCGAGATCTGCAGCGTCGACAACTCCGTCAGCGTTGAGATCACCCGTGACCGTTGGACAACCAGAGATCGCTACGCGCACATCATCAACACCCGCTTCAATGAGCGATCCAGTTGCGAGGTCGCGCGCTTGAAATCGAAGTTTCATGTTCGCGGTTGGCGTGATGTAGCTCGCAACGGCGAATGCACGCTCGACCCACGCTGATGCGTTCTCTGTCACATCTTCAAGTTGCAACCATGTGACTCCACCATCGCCTGAAATCTGCACAGGCATTGAGTCTGCGTTCGGCGCGCCGCCAAGACTGTTGGAATACCAGCGTCGATACGAAACCATCGCGTTCGGATGCACCGCATTCATACTCGGTGAAACAAGCGAGGTCGTGCCGCCATCGACATCGGCCGCGCCAGCTCCTCCACCGACAACACCTTGACCGGTCACGAAGCACAACGCACCTGCGTCGAACGAATCATTCTCCGGCTGCGCTGTTGTGCCGACTGGATCAACGCGCGTCCACTGTCCCGAACTTGCGTTGTCACCCGTTGCGCCAACAACCCAATTCAGGTTTGTCTCGAATGTGTCTTGAAACAGCACCGATGCGTCGGTTGCAACAGTCGCGAAGTATGCGTTGGGTGTATGTGGAAGTCGCGCAGTGCCGTATTGCGTCGACGCGTTGATGTACCACTGAAAGGTCGCGCTGCATGCGGTGGCGGGAAGTGCAAAGGTCACAACGCCGCTGCCGAGCGACACGCCATTCACTTGGGTAAACGCGCCAGCGGATCCCTGCGGACGATGGAATAATTTCAATCCGCCCGCGGTGAGCGTGCCTCGCACCGTGCGGATTTCCGTGGTGAGCGTCGTGGAGACTCCAGCATCTACTGAAGTCGGCGCGCCGCTTGGAAGTCGAATCACTGCACCAGCGAGGGTGGTTTCTGCAAGTTGAAGCGAGGCTGCGAAGTTTTCTGCGCCGGTCGGGAGAATCTCTGAAGCAGGCATCACGAAGCCGTAGGAACCGTTATCTCGCACTTCGATCGTGTAACTCGGAACACCGTGCGCACCGTACGCGTGATCCACGGCGCTGCCGCTCGCGATGTAGAGCGTCGACGCGATGGGTCCTGCGGTGTAGGTCGCGCCAGTCGTGCGCGCGATCGCGTCCTTCATCTCTCGACCGAGCGCGACGAGTGCGTCGTTGTTGCCATCAAGCGCGGTGGTGTAGCCCCACGGCGAGAGCACTAACTGGCTGTAGGAATGGAAATCGATGTGACCAACGAGTGTTGGGTGCGAGACGAAGTAATCGCGCATCGCTGCAGACTCAGGCTCGCTAAACGCTGCAACGCCGCGATAGGTTTCGTCCACGGGATTCGTGCTTGCGCCGCCGCCGCCCCACTGGAATGCCCAGTTGCGGTTGAGATCAACGCCGAAGGTTCCATCGCCGTTGTCGCGACGGTTCTTTCGCCACAGACGATTTGTGGTCCAGGTGTAGACATACCCATCTGGGTTCACGACAGGAATGATGTCGATCCACGCATGATCGAGAAGATCGGTGATGCGCGGATTCACGCCGTAGCCAGTGATCAGCGATTCACCGATATACATCGTCGTGACAGCCGCGCCCCACTCGCGTGCGTGCTGCGCTGAGTTGAACAACACGCCGGGGCTTCCCGCTGGTGCTTTTGTGAATCGCACGCCGCGGATGATGCGACCTTCAAGCGACATCCCCACGACAAACGTGCTCACGAGATCGGGACGCGCAGCAACCCACGAATCAAGTTTCGCATTGATCTGATCGATGGTGCGGAAGTCTGCGAAGAAGTCTGCGCCCGCGATGCCGCCCTCTGCGTTGGCTGCTTCTTCGCGCGCCGCAAGGTCTGCGCGAAGGACAGGACCGAGATCCGGCACGAGCACTTGAAATGCGATGCCAGTTTTCGAGAGTGCTTTCATCGCGGACGCGTCGAAGAGAAACTCCGCGGGGCCGTAGTCGAGTCGATGCGTGAGTGTGTCGCGCGAAAGCGCGAGCAGCACCTTGAGATCGCGCGCGCTTGAAACTGTGGCACGCACGACGCTGATGCCGTCATGAAACACGGGCGGCTCAAAGATCGCGCTCGCAGAGGTTGCGATTGCGAGGAGGCCTGTGAATGTGCTGAGAAGCAATGGGCGAGCGAAGGGAGGAGTCCGCATGCACTACTCTCGCACATGACTCGCGTCCGACAAGTGCAACCGCACACTACGCGGCATAATTGTGAAGTTTCATCGAGTTGACCGACTGGCTTGAAATCTGAGAAAGTGCCTGCATGCGATTCCTTCCAACTTTGTTGCTCACCGCGAGCCTCGTTGCGCTTCCACTCGGCTGCACAACGTGGGAGCCGTTCGCGAACGACCCTGCGCTCACACAACGCTCGGGCGCGATTCTTCCCGTGCGCCCCTTTGCGCCGCGTGATCTCAACATGTTCGAAGGCGGCACAGGTCGCACCCTCACATGGGCTGACACGATGAACGCGGCTGCAGCAGCGGATGTGACCTTCATCGGCGAACGACACGACGATCCCACTAGCCATCAAGTGCAACTTGCTGTCTATGAAGAACTGCTCGCGGGCTACCCGCGCTGCGCGATCAGCCTCGAGCACCTTGAACGAAATGAGCAAGCGCTCACAGATCAATTTCTTGCGAGCGCGATCACGATGGATGCGTTCATCGATCAAACGAAGAGTCGCAACTGGACTGGCAAAGACACCTGGGTGCTCTATTTTCAACCGCTCATTGATGCTGCGAAACGCAATGACGGGCAAGTCATCGCAGCAAACGCGCCACGCTCTTATGTGAGTCGCGCGGGCAGAGAGGGATACGACGGATTGCGCACGCTTCCTCCCGAGGAACTCGCACTTTTCGACGCGCCGCTCGCGATGGATGCTGGCGCGTATCGAGATCGTTTTCGACAGATCATGCTGCAGGAAGGCGAGTCGCTCGACAATGCCGAAGTCCTCGCACGAATCGACCAGCGCTTTCACGGCCAACAAATGTGGGATGAAACGATGGGCTTGAGCGTTGCGCGCGCGCTTGAACTCGGCACGCCCAAGATCGTGCATTGCGCTGGATGTTTTCACATCGAGTACGAGGGCGGCACCGTTCTCGCTCTGCGTCGCGCCGCACCTCGAGCAAAGGTCTTGACGATCACTGTGATCGATGATGCCAGTGACCATCTCCGCGACGGTGATCGCAACGCCGCCGACATCGTGATCTATGGATTTCCTGTGGATCGACCAAAGAACGAGGATTGATCGCTTCGATTACCCGAGAAGCTTCTGCAATTCCGCGTCATTTGCAGCGATCTTGTACAAACGATCCACACGCATGAGCGCGAGCATCTTGCTGAGCTCGGGGCTCATGCCGTAGAGAATTGCCGTCGCGCCATTGGCGGCTGCCTTGTTGCGAAACGCGACCGCCGCACCGATCCCCATGCTCGACATGAAACTCACACTGGAGAGATCAAGCACGAAGCGCTTCAGATTTTTGCCGGCTTGCGCGATGTACGGCTCGACTTCATTCGCGACAATTGGCGATTCACGCTGACCGATCGACGGCCCGACCAACTTCACGATCAGGCAACTCGGTCGATAGTCGACCTCAGTGAATTGGGTTTTTCTCGATGCGGGAAGTGGTTCAGTGGACATTGATGAAAGTGTACCGCTTAGGTCAATCGTGCTGCTACGGTGGGCGTAAGCATCCACTCGACGCGCGCCGTGGGAATTGCATCGACGCTTGAAAACTGCAACGCGAGCGAAACCACTGCACCCTTCCGCATCGCGACAATGCCCGCAGTTGCATCGCCAACAACCAATCGCGAAATCAACTGGCTCAGCGTCGGTTCATGCCCAACCCAAACGACTGTCCCCATTTCGCGAAGCGCCACAACCGCACGCACGAGTCGTTCAATCTGATCCTCGCCACTCGCGACTTGAGGCTCATCTTCAACTTCAAGAAGTTCAAATCGCGTTGGCGTGGGCCACTTGGCCTCAAGATGCAGCAGTTGCGCGGTCTGCCACGCGCGCACGAATCCGCTCGACTCCACGAGATCCACTTCGCGCACCACGCGCTTCATACGCTTTGCGAGTCGAATGAATGCTTTGCGTCCTTCGGCGGTGAGCGGACGCTTCGCATCGAGCGGCCATGCTGCCGCGTCTCGATCAAAGGCCTTTGCATGTCGTACAAGGATCAATCGCATGTATGAAGTCTTCTGGTAGCTCTCCACAGCGTACCTCTTGCCATGGGTAAGAATATGCCACAATCCTCGCGTGCACATGACTTCCACCGCCGCCCCACATGCATGGCTGATCGAGAACGCGCGGCTGCTCACGCTCGCGCCGAAGGCTGGCGAGCACGGAGGGCGGCGCGGCGCTCGCTTGCGTGATCTTTCAATCATTGCGCGTGGGTGGGTCGCGTGTGAAGGCAACCGCATCGTTGCCGTTGGAGAAGGCGAACCGAGTGATCGCTCGAGCGCAGCCGCAGGTACGCGCCGAATCAATGCACTTGGCAAAGTCGTGATGCCAGCGTTTGTCGATTGCCACACCCACGCGTGTTGGGCGGGCAATCGCTACGACGAATACTCGATGAGACTCGCTGGTCGCGAGTACCTCGACATTCTCGCAGCAGGCGGCGGCATCATGTCGACAGTGCGTGCGGTGCGCGAAAGTTCGACTGAAGCACTCGCTGCAACGCTCACGCAGCATCTTCAACGCATGCGTTCCAAGGGAACCGGCGCGATTGAAGTGAAGAGTGGATACGGATTGTCCGAAGCTGCGGAACTCAAGATGCTCGACGCGATATCGATGGTCGCGAGTGGAGCGCTAGGAACGCTTGCACCGATTATCCCTACATTTCTCGGTGCACACGCGATTCCTGCGGACAACGAGCGATGGCCGGAACAATGCATCGCGATGCTCCCCACAGTCGTTGCGCGTTTCGGCGCTGTGCAATGTGATGCATTCTGTGAGCGAAGCGCGTGGACTCCGCAGCAGTGCCAGGAACTTTTCAAGGCAGCGCGCGCGCTTGGCATGCCCTGCACGGTGCACGTTGATCAATTCAACGCGCTTGGATTTCTGACGCAAGCGCTCACGCTCGGCGTGCGGAGCGTGGCGCATCTTGAAGCGACCACGCAAGCGGAACTTGCCGCAGCTGCGGGGAGCAACACCATCGGGATCTTCGTTCCCGGAAGCGGCATGCATCTCGATCTTCGCTTCGCGCCCGCACGACGGTTCATCACACAAGGTGGCGCGCCCGCAATTGCGACGAATTGCAATCCTGGATCGAGTCCCGTGTACTCGATGCCGCTCATCGTCGCGCTCGCAACGCGATTCCTCGGACTCACCCACGAAGAGAGCATCACTGCGGCGACCTTCAACGCGGCTGCAGCGCTCGGGCTCGACGCGGAATGCGGGGCGATTTGCGAGGGTTACCGCAGCGACCTCCTCATCCTTCCTACCGATGATGAACGTGCGCTTGCGTATGAGTATGGAAGCGCGGAGCCTGAGACGGTCATCCTCGGCGGACAATTTGTCGTCGGTTCTGATTCGCTTCGCAGCACCCTTGCGTAGTGCAGTCGAGGTAGAGTGCCCTTCCCCATGTTGGTCACACGCCCTGCAGATATTGAAGGTGCTACAAAGGCCGCGGAATGCGTTGTTGAAACGCACCGTCGACTCGCGACGTTCTTGCGTGCGGGCATCACACTTGCAGAGATCGATGAGTTCGTCGCGATGACACTTGCGGAGTTGCGCGCGCCGAGTTGTTTCCTCGGCTACCGCATCAAAGGTTTGCCGCCGTTTCCAAGTCACTCGTGTCTTTCGGTGAATGATTGCATTGTGCACGGCACGCATGACATGACGACGCGACAACTTTCGCGCGGCGATCTAGTCTCGATCGATATCGGCGTGCGCCACGAAGGCTGGATCGGCGACGCTGCGTGGACTTACGCGATCCTCGAACGCGACAAGCTCTCGACTGCGTTGATGGAGTCTGGCAAAGAATCACTGCGCCGCGGGGTTGCTGCGCTGCAACCAGGCCGACCGTTGCTTGACTTCGCGAAAGCTGTGCAGGGCCACGTCGAACGCGAATGCAAGTTCGTACTCGTGCGCGGTCTCGGTGGACATGGATACGGGAAGGATCTGCATGCACCTCCCTACATCTCCAATGTTGTGCCGAGTTACCCAGGCGAATGGCCCGAGGCGTACAAGAGCGTTCGCGCTGGAATGCTCGTTGCGATTGAACCCATGCTCTCGGTGAGTACCTCAGAAACGAAACAAGTCGAACGCACTTGGCCCATTCGCACAGCAGACGGCAGCCTGAGCGTGCACTACGAAGCAGATGTGCTCATCCGCGAAGATGGGCCTGTCAATCTCACCGCTGGACTCTTTGACCTACCTGATGTTGTTGGCTGATTGAACTTAGGAATGAATTCACCATGACACCTACCACACTCATTGGCGCCGTTTCCTCTGCACTCCTCGCGGTATGTTCGGCGCATGCGATTCCGCCAACGAAGGAAGTGCCTGTGGTGGAAACGCTGCACGGCGTTGAAATCACCGATGAATTCCGCTGGCTCGAAGCGCTTGAGAAGGACTCGCCGGAAGTCGCTGCGTGGACGACGACGCAGAACGATGCAACCCGCGCGACGCTCGAAGCACTCTCCTGCCGAGCCGCACTCGCAAGTGCGCTCGAACCGTGGATGACGCTCGGCTCCACCGGCATTCCGACGATGACGGATGCCGGACTCATTTACCGCCAGCGCAGTGGAACCCAGAATCAACCCGTGATGCTGTTCCGCGCCTCACCGACTGCAGAACCTCGCACGCTTCTTGATGTGAATGCGATGGACGCGAAGGGACTCACGAGCCTCGATTGGACCAGTCCCAACGAGCAAGGCACATTGCTCGCCTACGGCACCTCCCGCCAAGGCAGCGAGATGAGCGAGTTGCATGTGCTTGACATTGCAACTGGCAAAACGCTCGCCGACACCATCTCAGGAAAGGTGCAACTCTCCGGTTGGATGCCCGACGGAAAGAGCTTCTTTTACAGCGGTTTGCGCGACGTGCAAGACCCATACTCTCGCGAGACTCGTTACCACGTGCTCGGGACTGATCCTGCAAGCGACAAGGTCGTCGAGAAGCAAACAGTGCCGAGCGAGATTCCTAGCTCCGGTCCCACCACCGATGGAAAGTGGCTCGTCGGGACGCTCTCACGCGGTTGGCAGGCGAATGATTTGTGGATCGCGCCAATGGATGTGTGGATGAAGACAGGTGAACTCAAGAAGACGATGCTCGCGGAAAAACTCGATGGTCGATTTGAACCGATCGACACGATCGGCGACACGCTGTACATCACGAAATCATTCGAGTCACCCAAGGGTTGTGTTGTCGCGATCAACTTGCATCACCCTGAGCGCGCTGCGTGGAAGATCACCATTGCCGAGCGCCCCGACATGGTGATGGATCGCGTCTCGCTCGCACGCGAAACGATGGTGGTGACCTACACAAAGGATGTGTGCACGCAGTTCGAACTATTCGGCTTCGATGGCACGCCGAAAGGCACTATCGCTCTACCTGGTTTGGGTACAGCATCCATCTCGACCGATCTCAAGCATGCGGAAGCGTTCGTGCAGTACACGAGCTACGACGCGCCGCCGACGATCTTCTCGACGTCGATGCAGCATCCCGAACTCACCGTCTGGAAAACAACCACGGTGCCAGGTGATCTCTCCAAGTTCGTCGTGGAACAGAAGCGCGCGACGAGCCCAGATGGCACGCAAGTGCCTATGTTTATCGTGCGAAAGCGTGACCTCGTGCTCGATGGCAACAATCCGACACTGCTGTATGCGTACGGTGGATTCAATGTCTCGCTTACGCCAAGTTTCAATCCAACCATCGTGCCCTGGCTTGAGAAGGGCGGCGTGTATGTCGTTGCGAATCTGCGCGGCGGCGGCGAGTACGGCGAAGACTGGCATCGCGCGGGCATGCAAGCCGCGAAGCAAAACGTCTTCGACGATTTCTACGCGTGCGCAGAGTGGCTCATCGAGAACAAGTACACGCAGACTGCGCGGCTCGCGATCGAAGGCGGCTCCAACGGCGGCCTTCTGACTGGTGTCGCTGCGACGCAACGACCTGATCTCTTCTCCGCAGCCATCGTGGCGGTGCCGCTTCTCGACATGGTTCGCTTCCATCAATTCCTCATCGCGCGATATTGGGTGCCGGAGTATGGTTCGAGCGAAAACATGGATGCATTTGCGACGCTCTACGCGTACTCGCCCTATCACAACATCAAGTCGGGCATTAAATATCCCGCGCTCCTCATCACCGCTGGCGAGAATGACTCTCGCGTGCATCCGCTGCACGCACGAAAGTTTGCTGCGAAGGTGCAACGCGATTCTGCGAATGACCCGAAGAATGAGCCAATTTTGCTATGGGTCGATCGCGATGCAGGACACGGACAAGGCAAGCCGCTTGCGATGCGCATCCGTGATGAAGTCGATCAATGGGGCTTCGTGATGTGGCAGACTGGTTGCTGCGAGTAAGCACTTCACCGAACGCCTTTACGCCGCGTCGCGCATCGATGTATCCGCAGACTCAAGCGCGAGGATACGCAGCGCGTCATAGGCAGCGTCTTTGTAGAGATCGCTCAAACTTGGATAGTTGAAGCACGTCTCGATGAGGAACTCGATGCCGTGTCCACTCGCGATCGCCCACTGTGCGAGGTGGACGATTTCGGTCGCGTCTTCGCCGACGATGCTGACACCGAGAAGTTTTTTCGTCTCACGATCGAACACTGCCTTGAGGATGCCGTGGTCATCACCGAGCATTCGACCTCGTGGGTTGTGGCGGTAGTAGCCCGTACCTGTGACGACTTTCAATCCCGCCGCGATTGCCTCTTCCTCCGTCTTTCCCACGGCTCCGACTGCGGGAATCGTGTAGATACCGATGGGGATCGTCGCCGCGAGATCACTGCGGAACGGAATGCCAAACATTCTGCACGCCGCGATGCGCCCCTGCTCCATACTGGTTGAGGCGAGTGCGGGAAAGCCGATCACATCGCCGCCCGCGAAGATGTTTGGACATGTCGTGCGGTACTCGCGATCGACAGTGAGATTCCCGCGGTCGTCTGCTGTAACGCCCACGTTTTCAAGGCCTAATCCGCGCGTGTTCCCCTGACGACCAAGGCTCCACAGCACGCACTCGCTCGTTAAGCACTCGCCATCGGAGAGTTCGGTGATGAGCATTTCAAAGCCAGTCGTCGGACAGCGAGGCGCGGCGCTCGCGCGCACGCTTGTCACGGTGCGACCGAAGCGAAACGCGATGCCTGCATCTTCCATGCCAGCTTCGAGCACGCCGCGCACATCCACATCAAGAAATCGCATGAGTCCAACGCGAGGTTCGATAAGCGTTGTCTCGACACCAAGTTCAGCGAAGATGCTCGCATACTCACAACCGATCACGCCGCCGCCAATGACGACCAACGAGTGCGGCATGAAATCAAGTTCGAGAATGCCGTTGGCGTCGACGACGCCGTGCAGCGAGAAGTCCGCTTGTTTCCCGCGCGCTGGACTTGAGCCTGTTGCAATCATGATGAATGCCGCGCTCAAAATTTCGCTGCGTCCATCCGGCGCAGTCACGCGCACCGAATGTGCGTCGACGATTTCGCCGCGACCGCGGATCATCTCCACGCCAGCGTCATCGAAATCCGATTCAATGCGATCGTGCTCTTCCATTTGCACGAGGGTGCGCCGCGCCATGAAGCGCGTCATCGACATTCGCTCGCACGCCGCGCCTTGGTTCCAACCAGGGATCGGTCGACGTCGCAACGCACTCGCAACGAGCGCCGTCTCGCGCAATGCCTTCGACGCGATCGTGCCGGTGTTCACCATCGCGCCGCCGGGACGAGATTCCATTTCGATCACCGCCACGCGACGACCAAATGACGCCGCTTGAAGCGCTGCCTTTTCCCCTGCGGGACCAGAACCAATAACAACAAGATCGAACGACCGCATAAAAGGCAGAATCGGCGTTTCGAAGGGGATCCTTCAGGCGATCGCGCACAACGGCGTCAGGAACTCACACAACGCGCGCGAGTTTGGCGTGTTCCAAGATCACTGTCTTCGTGCCAACTGACCGGAATGCAATTCTTGCGCGCGTGCCACCGAATCCGCGTGCGAGGAATTCCACCTTCCCGATGCCGAAGATCGGGTGTTTCACGCTGCAGCCAACCGGAAAGAGTTCCGACGGATCGAGGTCGCTGAACGCTTCAGGATCGTCGTAGACAATGCGATCAAAGTTCGGCGTGCGATCGGTTGCGGTCGTCGCATCGCGCGGAATCTGTTTCAGGAACGGACTCTCGATCGTGGACTGCCGGATGCCGCGCACTTGACGACTCGATGCACTCGACACCATGAGCGCGCGCTCTGCTCGCGTCATGCCGACGAACAGCAATCGTCGCTCCTCTTCAAGCGCGTCCTCACTCTCGACGCTGCGCGAGTGTGGAAGCAACCCATGTTCGAGACCGATGACTGCGACGGAGTCAAACTCCAGTCCCTTCGCAGCATGCAGCGTCATGAGCGTCACACTCCCGCGCTCTGGATCGAAGGCGTCCGCGTCGGCGATGAGTGACACGGATGCAAGCCACGCGCACACGGCCGTGCGAAGGGTCGGATGCGTCACGTCAGGATCGTCAATCATCTGAAATTCCCGCGCCGCAGAGACAAGTTCATCGAGATTCGCGACGCGTTCGGCTTCGTCCACACCACCGCGACTGACGAATTCATCGAGCTTGGTTTGCTTCAGCACTTCGCCCACAAAGTCCGCGAGTTCGCCTGGGTATCGCTCGTCCATCGACTGCTGGAAACCTCGCATCAAGTCAGCGAACGCATGGACAGATTCACCAATCTTTCCCTTGACAATGCCCGCGCCCGGCGCAATCGCGAGTGCTTCGAAGATGCCGTAGCCCGACCCTGCTGCGTACGCTTCGATCTTGCGCACCGTCGTTGGACCGATGCCGCGCGTGGGGACATTGACAATGCGTCGCAGCGCAACCTCGTCGCGCGGATTCGTGAGCACGCGGAAATACGCGATGGCATCCTTGATTTCCTTGCGATCGTAGAAGGCAGTGCCACGCACAACGATGGACGGAATCATCTTGCGTCGCAGCGCATCTTCAAGCACACGCGACAGCGCGTTCATGCGATAGAGCACCGCCATGGATTTATACGGGACACCCTCACGCAGACGCTCTTCGAAGAACGCGGCGACTTGATCTGCTTCGTCGTGCTCATCTTGGCAACGCACAATGCGAACCTTTTCGCCCTCTTCAAGCGCAGTGAACAAGTCTTTGTGCGGCCGTTTGGAGTTGTGGCGAATCAGGCCATCTGCAGCGCGCACAATTGCAGCAGTCGATCGAAAATTTTCGCCTAGCGGAAGCACCACCGCGCCTGGGAAGTGCTCCTCAAACTCGAGAATGTTTGAGATGTCCGCACCACGCCAGCCGTAGATGGATTGATCGGGATCACCCACGACGAGCAAGTTTCGATGCACGCTCGCAAGTGTCGCGGCGATCACAAACTGCGCGTGATTTGTATCTTGATACTCATCGAGCAAGATGAAGCGCGCGCGCTCTTGCATGCGTGCTCGAACTTCCGCGTCGTCCCGCAGGAGTCGCGCACTTCGCATGAGCAAGTCATCGAAGTCGCATGCATTGGATCGCGTGAGCAACTCCTGATACTTCACATAGGCCTTCGCGACTGAGCGGGTCCAGAAGTCCGCGGCCTCGCTGAGGTACTCCTCTGGCGTGATGAGGCGATTCTTGGCTTCGGAAATTGCGCTGAGCACTGATGCTGGTGTCCAGTTGCTCGTCGTGAGCCCCGCCTCTTCAATCGCTGCTTTTACCGTGGTTTTTTGATCATCGCTGTCGTAGATCGAGAACCCTGCAGCGAGTCCGATGCGATCGCCGTGGCGGCGCAGCAAGCTTGCGCAGTAACTGTGGAAGGTGCTGACGACGAGGCCTCCAGAAAGTCCTCTTGGCAAGAGATGTTCAACGCGATTCCGCATCTCGCCGGCAGCTTTGTTCGTGAATGTCAACGCAAGAATCTGCCACGGCTTCACACCACGACTCAAGAGATACGCGATACGTCGCGTGATGACGCGCGTCTTTCCAGAGCCTGGACCTGCGAGCACGAGCGCGGGTCCTTCGAAGTGCAACACCGCTGCGCGTTGGGCTGCAGTGAGCGACTCAAGCAAATTCTCGTTGGAATCCCCGCTGGATGAAGAGGATGCACTCGAACGCGCATGCTGCGCGGTGTCGAAATCAAGAGGATCAAATCCGTCAGTTGCCATGGGCGCTCATTCAGGCGGTTGCAAACACATCGCACCGATGGTGATGCGAGAGACGCGCGATGCTATCGACGGAAAGACCGCGTCCTCGGAAACGCCGCCAAAATTCTGCGCGGCGCGATAGCAAAGATTTGCTTGCCTGTACAGCGACGACAGCGCAAGACAACTTGTCCCCAATTGCCACGCGTCCACACCGCCTCAGAACAAGTTTTCCACCCAATCTGTTGGGAGTGAATGTGACTGAAACCGTCCGCTACATTGCCTCCGCAAGGTTTGGGACACAAATTATCGAAAACTTCGAAAAGTTGGGAACCTCTAACCATTTTTCCCTTGCGACCCCAAGATGTTGTGGGTAGTGTGATTTCTGTACACATTCAATCGTGGTACCGAGTGTGACTGACTGGTAAGTGACCGATAAGTGACCAATTGGCGACTGTGAGTTTTTGCCTCGTCTAGCTGTTCGGACGAGCCAAAAAATTGGGCCGCGAAGTTGAATGCGAAGTTGAATTTTTTGGGTGACCCACGCATGAGGCGCGGGATTCGAAACGAATGTCCGACCGTGAACGCAGGATGCGCACACGATGGGACGACTGAGCAGGCTGGTGGAGCCTGTTGAGGCAGCAGACATGGCAGTATTGTGTGATACGCAAATTCGAGAGCTCGTCCGGATTGAGCCCTTCGAAGAAAACAAGAAGCGACCTGGAACGGTGAGTTACGGCGTGTCGAGCTACGGCTACGACGTGCGCGTTGGCACCCGCTTCAAAGTCTTCACCAATGTCACCAGTGGTGGCGTTGCGGTGGTGGACCCCAAGGCCTTCAGCAACGATCTCTTCCTCACGATCGACACCGTCGAGACTGGGAAGGACTACATCATCATTCCTCCGAACTCCTTCGCGCTCGCAGAGACGATCGAATACTTCGACATTCCGCGCGATGTGTTGGCGATCTGCGTGGGGAAATCCACCTACGCCCGCTGCGGCATCATCGTGAATGTCACCCCGCTTGAGCCGGAGTGGCGCGGCAAGGTGACGATTGAGATTTCTAACACCACACCGCTGCCCGCGAAGATCTATGCGAATGAAGGTATCGCGCAGATGATTTTCCTGCGTGCCGATCGCGTGTGTGCAACGAGCTACGCCGACAAGAACGGCAAGTACCAAGACCAAGCTGGACTCACGCTTCCGATGGTGGATGGTCTCTCGGCTGCCACTCCCGCGCGCTGCTGTAACAGTCCCGGACATTGAACCGACCTTTGCGCGCGCGCGAGGCCCGACCGATGTTCTCCGGAACTTCTATGTCGAGATCGTGTGCGCGCTGCGCTCCCCTGCTCCCCTCAAATTTTTCTCCCACACTCCTCTCCGACACCCCTTTCTGTACTGCCCTCGATCGAGACTCGATAGAGGGCCAATGATCCGCGAAAGTAACGACGCATGAAGATCTCGCGACGCTTCACCAAAGCCGGCCAAGACGTTTACGGTTCCCTTGAATGGACAACGCGCTCGAGTCGCATCGGCAACGCTGATGGCTCGACCGTTTTCGAAATGAATGACGCGGAGATTCCAGCGTCATGGAGTCAACTTGCCACGGACATCGTGGTGAGTAAGTACTTCAGAAAAGCAGGCGTTCCACAACTCGATCCAACCGGACGCGTGAAGGTTGATGCGAGTGGGAAGACTGTGCTCGGTCCGGAGCGATCCGTGCGGCAAGTCGTGCATCGACTCGCAGGATGTTGGCGTCACTGGGGCGAGAAGTTCGGATACTTCTCGACGACCAAGGATGCCGACGCGTTCTATGACGAGATCGCGCACATGCTGCTCACCCAGATGGCTGCGCCCAACAGTCCACAGTGGTTCAACACAGGTCTCTCGTACGCATATTCGATCACTGGTCCTGCGCAGGGGCACTGGATCGCTGATCACAACAATGGACAGATTTCACTCGCGCCCGATGCGTACACGCATCCTCAACCACACGCATGCTTCATCCAAGCAGTGAGCGACGATCTCGTCGGTGACGGTGGCATCATGAACTTGTGGACGCGTGAAGCGCGCCTCTTCAAGTACGGCTCTGGAACTGGCACGAACTTCTCTTCCTTGCGCGGCGAGAATGAATCACTCTCTGGTGGCGGCAAGAGCTCCGGGCTCATGAGCTTCCTGAAGATCGGCGATCGCGCTGCGGCGGCGATCAAGTCGGGTGGAACAACGCGTCGCGCTGCGAAGATGGTGTGCCTCGACCTCGATCACCCCGATATCTCGGAGTTCGTGAATTGGAAAGTTCGCGAGGAGATCAAGGTTGCTGCGCTTGTTGAGGGCATGAAGCACCTGAGTGGTGCGCAAAAAGATCTCGCAGATCAACTCGGTCTCAAACTCGACTACGACTTCAACGGCGAAGCGTATTCGTCGGTGAGTGGCCAAAACTCGAACAACTCCGTGCGCGTGCCAGATTCGTTCTTCGAAGCACTTGACGCTGGTGGCGATTGGAATTTGATTCGTCGCACCGATGGCAAGATCGCGAAGAGCATCAAGGCCGATGAGCTGTGGAATCAGATTAACTTCGCCGCGTGGCGTTGCGCTGATCCTGGCGTGCAGTTCGACAGCACGATCAACGCGTGGCACACCTGCCCAGAAGGTGGCCGCATCAACGCGAGCAATCCGTGCAGCGAGTACATGTTCCTCGACAACACGGCGTGCAATCTCGCGTCGATCAACTTGCTGAAGTTCTATGACGCTTCATCGCGTCGCTTCGATCTCGAAGGCTACGAGCATGCGATCGGTCTCTGGACGATCGTGCTTGAAATCTCCGTTCTGATGGCGTCCTTCCCTTCGAAGGAAATCGCAGAACGCTCCTGGCACTACCGCACGCTTGGCCTTGGCTACGCGAACCTCGGCGCGATGCTGATGCAAGCTGGCATTCCTTATGACTCTGAGGAAGGTCGTGCGATCTGCGGTGCGCTCACCGCTGTGCTCACTGGTCGAAGTTACGCCGCGAGCGCGTTGCTTGCTGCGGAACACGGACCATTCGCTGGCTATGACGCGAATCGCGAACACATGCTTCGCGTGATGCGCAACCATCGCCTCGCAGCGATCGGTGCTGCGCGCGACAGCAAGGAGTACGAAACCCTTCGCATTCGTCCAGTCCCGATCGATCATGCACTTCTGCGCTCGCGCCGCGTGAACATTGCGAACGCGGAGTTGCTACTTGACCGCGCTGTTGCTGCGTGGGATGACGCGCTGAGCTTTGGCGAGAAGTTTGGATTCCGCAATGCGCAGACGACGGTGATTGCACCAACAGGCACGATTGGACTGCTCATGGATTGCGATACGACAGGCGTGGAGCCTGACTTCGCGCTCGTGAAGTTCAAGAAGCTTGCGGGCGGTGGCTACTTCAAGATCGCCAATCAATCACTGCGCCCTGCGCTCGGCGCGCTCGGCTACACAGCAAAGCAGATTGACGAGATGGTCACGTACGTGATGGGTTCGCTCACACTCGATGTGACGATGCCAACCGCGAGTGGCGCAATCGAGCCTGGCGCGCAGACATTCCGCGCGTATCTCCTCGAGAAGGGCTTCACGCACGAAGAGCTCGTGAAGATCGAACACACACTTCCGACGATGTTTGAGTTGAAGTCTGCGTTCAGCGCGTGGAGCATGCCTGAGCGCGTGCTCGCCGCCAACGGCACCACAGCAGAAGCTGCCCGCGCGAACGTGAAGTTCAACGGACTGCGTCTGCTCGGACTCAACAACAAGCAGAGCGAGGTGCTCAACCGCGCCATCTCTGGAACGCAAACGATTGAAGGTGCTCCACATCTTCAGGACGCGCACCTTCCAGTGTTTGATTGCGCGAACCGTTGCGGGCCGCTCTCGGTGCGATTCATCAAGCCCGAAGGTCACATCCGCATGATGGCTGCAGCACAGCCCTTCATCTCGGGCGCGATCTCGAAGACGATCAATCTTCCACCCGAAGCGGATGTCTCCGAAATCGGCGCGTGCTACCGACTCAGTTGGGAACTTGGCCTCAAGGCGAACGCGCTCTATCGCGACGGTTGCAAGCTCAGCCAACCGCTGAGCACTTCCGCAGAGACCGAAGGCGATGACGACACGGATGCGCGCGAGGAAGAGAACCAAGCGCAAACCATGCTGCTCACCGAGACTGTGATGACTTCCACTACGACGCAAACTTCAACGGTGGAAACCACGCATGCGAAGGTTGTCGAAGTTGCGGCAGCACCAACGCACGCGCCGCAAGCTGAGCGCGTGGCGGAAGTGATTGTCGAACGCATCGTTGAGCGCGTGGTCGAGCGCATCATCGAGCGACCAATGCGTCGACGGCTCCCCGACACACGCGGCTCACTCACGCACAAATTCAATGTCGCGGGCCACGAGGGCTACCTCGTCGCTGGCCTCTATGAAGATGGCACGCCAGGTGAACTCTTCATCACGATGGCAAAGGAAGGATCCACCATCGGTGGATTGATGGACTCGCTCGGCACCGCCGTGTCGGTCGCACTCCAATACGGTGTGCCGATCGAGAGCCTCGTGAAGAAGTTCCAGCACCAGCGCTTCGAACCGATGGGCATGACGCTCAATCGTGAGATTCCGATGGCGAAGAGTTTGGTCGACTACATCTTCCGTTGGCTCGGTATGCAGTTCATTCCGGGCTATCGCGAGCAGAACTCTCCGCTCGCGCACATGCCAACTGCAACAGATTTCATCTCTGACGCACGCTTTGGTGCTATGGAAACAGAAGGATCTATGAGCGAACTCTTCGGAGGATCCGCTCCAACTCCTGCACTCACTCCAGCTGGACGCGTGAGTCCACGGATCCTTGCGCCAATGGCTCCTGCAACGATCGTGGAAACACGATCCACCACAGTGCACACGGGGATGCATTCTGAAATCCATGCAGCAGCGCAAGCTCGCACAGCTGCCCATGTCATGCAGAAGAATGCTGCTGAGAGTTCGAGTGAAGGGCGTGCTGCAAGCATTGCCACAAAGAACGCACTCGATCAATCAAGTGCTGCGCTGATGGGCGATGCGCCTGCGTGCAGTGAGTGCGGAACAATCACGGTTCGGAACGGAACGTGCTATCGCTGCCTGAACTGCGGCACCAGCATGGGCTGTTCCTAATCACACCATTGAACACGCTGCAGAGGCAGCACCCCTCGCGAGAAGGCACGGATTCTCGCGAGGGATCACCCGCCGTGTGTGGAGATCAAGAGACTGAGTCATGCGTTGTTTCTCTCATCACCCAGAGAGCAACTTTCAACCGCATGAGATGACGGACGCACGCCGCAGGATGTGGCGGAGCCGAGCAGCCACTGCTCGGGCGCTGAACGGAAGCAATTGCGCGCGCTCCAACGATTCCCTGCGCGGACATGAGGACTCCGACCCGCACAGGTTTCAGTGTTGTTTGCAGCAGAGGGCACTCCGCGACTTGGGATGGTCGGCGAGTGGATGGACCCTCCTTGTACTGGTCAGGGAAGCACGGAGTGCGCCCCCTGACCCCGAGTCGAGCGACCTCGCGATTGACTCGGTGGCCAGCCACGGAACCAGCTGCTGCTTACGGTCCCACCACGATGGAGCCTTCCCACGCGAAGGCTTCATCCAAACACTTCGCCGCGGATCCACCTCCGCGGCGAAGTGCTTTTTGTTGGTCGCTGTACCTTGACTATGCACAGAACAGTTGCAACATTGGATTCACACACTCATGCATGATTCCGCTCGCTCAAATACTGAATGCTCCGCACCGCGCAGTTCCACGCGATTGATCGATGTGGACTGCTACCGCATCGTGCGTGACGCACTGACGCTCGAACACGCGTGGCATTTGATCGCCGCACGCGACATCGCTCAAGGAACAACGATCCTTGCGATTGAAGGCGTGGAATGTGCGATGCCCACACGCCATTCGGTGCAGTTCGGTCCTCGCCTGCACATCACGCCGCCAGCAGGCTTAGTCGATGGCAGCGACACGCTGCCGAATATCGAAGGTCACATGGATGGCCATTTCGGTTGGCGCTACCTCGATCACTCGTGCGCGCCCAACTGCACGCTCGACGGTCGCTTGCTCATCGCGATACGCCCGATTCGCGCTGGTGAAAAGATCTCTTTCGATTATGAAACGACCGAGCACACGATTTCGTCGCCGTTCAAATGCTCGTGCGGCAGTTGTGACGGTCGCATGATCGTCGGTCATGGTGCGCGTTCCCGTGCGTCGTCGCGAGCAACGCGCGCATGAGCGATGTTCGCTCGGAACTGCTGCACGAGTGTTTTTCCCGCGCGGCTGCACTCTTTCCAGACGCGGTCGCCATCGATGTTCCGCCCTCTGGTGCTCGACGCAATCGACTGCGATGCACCTACGCGCAACTTGATCAGGACTCGGATCGCCTCGCGCAAACATTGCACGCGCGCGGCACGCAACTCGAGGAAATCGTTGTCGTGCTCTTCCCGCGCGAAGATCCCACGCTGTATGCGGCGCAACTCGGCGTGCTGAAATCTGGCGGCGCGTACTGCGCACTTGATCCGAAGTTTCCTGATGCGCACATTCAATCTGTGCTCGACGATTGTGCGCCCCGATGCGTGCTCGCGAATGCAGCGGGTATTGCGCGACTCACTGCGCTTGGTGTTGATGCGCGATATCTCGTCGACGCCGCGGCCGTTTTGTCGACGATTACCGCGCCAACACACGCCGCTCTGCCTCTCCTCCCTCGCGAAGCTTCGCGCCTCGCGTACAGCATCTACACCTCAGGCACGACCGGCAAGCCCAAGGGCGTGCTGCTCGAACATCGTGGCATCGTGAATCTTGTGGAGAGCGATCGAAGCGAGTTTGGACTTCGCACCGGTGATCGCGTCGCGCAATGTTCGTCCCCTGCGTATGACTCATCAATCGAAGAAACCTATCTCGCCTTCGCTTCGGGCGCGACGCTCGTCCCTCTCGATGATGAAACAGTTCGACTCGGTCCTGATCTCTTGCCGTTCCTTCGCGACGAGCAGATCAATGTCTTCTGCCCACCACCCACACTGCTGCGTGCGCTCGGATGCATAGATCCATCCCGCGAACTTCCTGCGCTGCGATTGCTCTATGTCGGTGGCGAAGCGCTTCCGCAAGATCTCGCTGATGTATTCGCGCCGCATTGCAGACTTGAAAATGGCTACGGACCTACTGAATGCAGCGTGACTGTCACGCGCTCCACCGTGCATGCTGGCGCACCAGTCACGATCGGGCGCGCGGTGCCGAACAATCGTGCGTACATCCTCGATGAGCGCGCAGGCACACTGGTGCGCGTTGCAGATGGCGAGTCTGGTGAACTTTGCATCGCTGGTGCAGGGCTCGCACGCGGCTATCGCGGCGATGCAGCACTCACGGCAACCAAATTTCCAACGGTGGATGGACTCGGTCGCATCTATCGCACCGGCGACCTTGCGCGTGTGAACAGCGACGGCGCGCTTGAGTTCCTCGGCCGCATCGATGCGCAGGTGAAACTGCGCGGCTATCGCGTCGAACTCGGCGCAGTTGAACAAGCACTTCTTGCAATCGACGGAGTAGATCACGCCGCCGCGACTGTGCAAATGCGAGGCGACGAACCGCGCCTCGTCGCATTCCTCGTCGCCACCGACGCGCACGCGCCGCCGTCGCTCGAACATATTCGCGCGGCATTGCGCGTATCGCTGCCGATCTACATGGTGCCGTCAGATTTTGCTTTTCTTCTGTCGCTCCCCACCTCGATCGGCGGAAAGCTCGACCGTAAGCAACTCCCGCAACTCTTCAGCGAAGCAATCACTAGTGCATCAACCATCGATGCTCTCGACGCGCCGCGCGACGCACTTGAACGGGCGATCTGCCAGGCATTCAGCACCGCAACACACCGTGCGTGTGGTCGCTCCTCAGATTTTTTCACCGCGCTCGACGGCGACTCACTCACCGCCGTCGCTGCAGTGCTAATTCTGCGTCGCGAAACCCCGAGCCAACCGAGCGTGCATTTCGAGCGCGTCTCCGTGCGTGACATCTACACCGCCCGCACTGCAATGGCACTTGCGCAATCCATGCGTGAAGCAACCAGCGACGCGCGACCGTTGCGCGCGCGTCGCTCACTCTCGTCACGAGGCAATGCGTACATCGCCAGCGCTATTCGTTTGGCGGCGATGCTGAGTGGTGTTGTGCTCTCAAGCGGCGCCACGATGCTCGGCGCGCTTTGGCTCTTCGAGAGCGTCCCGCTGGAAATCGGAAGCATTGCGTGGTTCATCGCTTCCGTGTCGCTCTTCCTCTTAGCGCCTCTCGCGTGGCTCGTGCTCACCCTCGCACTTGCGGTTGCCGCGAAGCATTGGATCCTCGGCCGTGTGCGCAATGAAGTCATCGGCTACTGGTCGTGGCGGGGAAGCCAACTGTGGGTTGCGGCAGGATTGTCGCGACTCATTCCTTGGGGACTTGTGTACGGCACGACACTCGAAGGTTGGATGATGCGTCGGCTAGGTGCGGTCATTGGTGATCGCGTGCACTTCGCGCGAGGTGTTGAACTTCCGCACGGCGCTTTCGACTTACTCGAGATCGGCGATGACGCATGCTTCGCGCAAGATTCTGCACTCCGCGCACTCTCACTTGAAGATGGGCACTTGCTCGCGGGGCACATTCGAGTTGGCGCTGGAACGAGAGTAGGCGTGCGCGCTGCGCTTGAACCTCATTCGATCGTTGAAGAGTGCGCGGAAGTGAGCGCGCTCTCGCTTGTCGATGAAGGCCAGACTGTGCCCGCGCATCGATTGTGGATTGGAGTTCCTGCACGCGACGCATCAGCAACACGCGCGTCACCGACGCCACGAGATGGCCGCGCGATGTCGAGCAACTTGCACGCGCTGCTCGCGCTTGTGGGACGAGCGACTGGTATCTCCATCTTCGTCAACGCGCTGATCGCTGCTCTTGTCACGTTTGGGATGGGGCACGTGTTCGCTTCGCTTCATGCTGGCGCGATGGCACCCGCGAACGTCCGCGATCTCTTGTTGCTCGTCGCAATCGCTTCGCTCCTCTTCGTACCCATTCGAATTGTTGGCACTGCACTCCTGTGTCGAATTCTCCCGCGCGTGCGCGAGGGAACGTTTCACCGCTACTCCGCGACGAGTCTTCTCGCGACCGCAAAGACGCAGATGCTCGACGACGCGTGCGTGTGGCTCTCGGGGTCGATGTACTGGCCGGTGTGGCTTCGCGTGGCTGGCGCGAAGATCGGACGCGGCTGCGAGATCAGCACGATCATGGGAACGATTCCCGAGATGCTGACTGTCGGTGACGAGAGTTTCTTTGCGGATGGCATCTATCTCGCGTCTGCAGAGTCCACGAGTGATGCTTTCACGGTGCGCGCGACAAGCATCGGCGCGCGCACATTCATCGGTAATCACGCGGTACTCGCGCAAGGCGCATCATGGTGCGATGACCTCTTCATCGGCGTCTCCACTGCACCAGACGCCGCGCGCGTGCGTGAAAGAACAGGATGGTTCGGCGTTCCGACGATGGAACTTCCGCGCCGCGAGATCGCCGTCGCACCGCGCGAAGACACGCATGATCCGTCCATGATTCGCCGATGCAATCGACTCGCGTGGGAAACCCTTCGCATTGCGGTGCCCGTGTTTCCCGCAATCATGGGCACGCTCGCCTCCCTCATACTCCTCGAAGCGCACGCGCGCGGGATGACTGATGCGATGATTGCGTGGGTTCTCACGCCCTCCCTCTTCATCGCAAGCGCGATCACGCTCGGCGCAATGTTGATCGCAACAAAGTGGATCCTCCTCGGTCGCGTGCAACCTGGACAACACGCGCTCTGGTCATGCTGGTGTTCGCGATGGGATTTCTTGTACGTCGTGTGGGGATACTGGGGTCGACGCGCACTCGCATCGCTGCAGGGCACGCTGCTCCTCAACGCATACCTTCGACTCTCTGGCGCGCACATCGGCAAGCGCGTCGTACTCGGCCCTGGCTTCACGCAACTCGTCGATCCCGACATGCTCACGTTTGAAGATGACGCCACAGTTGCGTGTCAGTTTCAAGCGCACAGTTTCGAAGATCGCATTCTCAAGATCGATCGGCTGCGCGTCGGTGCTCGCGCAAGCATCGGTGAGCAAACAGTCGTGTTCTACGGTGTGGATGTTGGCGAAGCCGCCATCGTCCGACCAAACGGAATCGTGATGAAGCGCACACACATCGCACCAAACACCGACTGCTGCGGTGCGCCGTAGTTGAGCGCACGCGATGAATTCTGCCCCAAGCGGCAAATTCATCACGCGCTCTGGTACGGTTCGGCGAGTGAATCGCCTTCACCTGAATGGCGAATTGCGCATGCGTCATTCAAGCCACGCGCGCCGTAGTTGAGCGCACGCGATGAATGGACTTCCCAAAATTTGGTGTACGCTGCCTAGCAGCAAGTTTGATCTCGCGAGAAGGAGAGTTATTGAAAGAGACATCATCCGCGATTGCGACTTCCGCTGTCTGCTCAAACTCCGTTGCAGGTCAAGGCCCGTCGAGTGAAGGGAGAGTGTTCTATGAGTTGGATCGCAGCATCTATGCACTTCGGTCAGAAACGATCGCGTCGGATGAGGCTATCCGCGACGCTCGCTACGGCAACGTTGGCGCTCGCCGTAGTTTTCCCGTGGCTCACGTCTCACTCAGCGTCGGCGTTCGTTGTTCCTTCCGCCCCATCCACGATGGACGACGCACCGCTGGTGGGGTGGGATCCGACAGATCCCGCCAACATCGCCGACCTTCGCGCGTTCATCGCGGCACACTGGGATGGGCTGTGGAGCGACGCTCCTTCTACTGTGGATTTCCTGAACCAACACGGGGTACAGACGCTCTTCCGAAACCGACTGCCCTCTGTGTTTCACGCCGTGTATGCCCCCTACTTTCAGGTTTTCGAAAGAGTCTACTCACATCGTTTGCTCTCGTCGGAGAACACCGATGCGTACCTCAACCTCATCGACCTCATGGAGTCCGATGTCGAGGTGCGAAATCAGTTCAAGAACTTCATCCTGACTGGTGAGCTTCAGTCAGAGATCTCCGTCGACACCGCCGTGTTTCTCGAGCACGTCCTGTTGGTGCTCGACGCCGGTAGCGGCGTTCATGGAGTGACGGTCGACAGCGCAGAACTCGATGGGGATGGAGTCATTTCCAAGGGACTGAAAATCGAATCCGTTGAGGGGGTGGTGCTTAGCGACGCTTGCCCGAGTCTCGATGATGTCGATCCTGCCGCCATGTCAGCGTGCGTCTGTCGGCTGCAGTGGCTCGTTCGCGCGTCGCCGCTCGCGTGCATGTATCGAGGAGGCCTATGGGAGGGTGATCCCTACGATTGGGGAGATCCGGTTCCAACGGTTGACGCGTGCCGGGGAGGTGCCTTTGACTGCGATGACTTCACTGATGCGATGATCCGGTGGCTCAAAGCTCGAGATTTCCATTTGTGCGCAACCGTTTCGCCCGTAAGCAATCTGGAGTTTTTTCGATTGCCAATTCTCTGGCGTTGCGGAGACGGCAAGGAGATTCACGGTCATTGGGTTCCCGTCGTCATCATTGACGGGAAACGCTACCTCATCGATCCCTACACGGGAAAGGTATTCGGTCCTTTCGGCGAGTCTGAAGTCGAGAGGGAGCGAATGAAGAAGTGCGGCTATGAGACGGTCCGAGGTGGCCCCGAAGGGTGCACGGAGCAGTCCGGGCCGTACGTGCCGATCGAAATCGATCCATTTTGGATAACGCCTCGGGATGGCGGTCCTCCCACCACGAACGAGAAGTACCGAGTGCTTGAGCCACGACCGCTCTGGTTCAAGTGCGCGGAGTCAAAGCGGAGATTCTGTGATCGGCTCGGGCAGTGCTGTAGGACTCCCTCGACTTTGGCTGTACCCCGCTGTCCGCAGCCGCCTGGGAGCGGAGTCACGGATGACGAGATCCGTATGCGCTCATGCTCGATCATTGAGGATTTTCACACAACATTCGGCGAGTGCGATTTTCCGTGCCCCGATTGTCAGACTCTGCAACCGCCAGTTCATTGAATGAAGACGTGAGCGTAGTATTGGTTCCGCTGCAATCCGCAACGCCGGCGCGCGCAGAGATGCTCTCGATCCGCATTCCGAGATCGATGGGACTGTTCGCGGTCGGAGGCTGATCTCCGCTCCTTGCTCCAAGGATCTTCTGAACATCTTCTCATCCAACAATAAAATTCCACGACCAGAATCGCTGCGTCGGGTCATCCGATCGTGCGCGCTGCTGCCGCTACTTGCACTATTCGTCGTTGGATTCCTCCTCCAGTATGCCGGGGCTGTTGCGTCGTCATATCTTGTTCATCAGCAGGGGATTGATCAGCGCGAGTATCGGGCGCGGTGGACGGAGTGGATCCTCGAGCGATTCGCGCACGATCCTCGCGGTCTACAGCCGCGGAAAGTCTGGCCCGCGGGCACGAGCGCGACCGATCGCCATGAACTACGTAGAGATCCGCTTTGGAATCCGTTCGATACGAGTGTGTGGAGAGAGCAGCCAGGGATCGCAGTTGAGGTCTCTGGCGCGCCGGTCGGTCTGCTTCACTGCTACGAAGCCGGCGGATTCCTCGGCGAAACATGGGTGGCATTCACTCCGATCGTGTTTCGTGACCCGCGGCAAGAACTCTCCACTTCTCTCGATCTTCCGACCGTTGAAACGGTCCTCGGCTGGTGGACGCAAGCAGGGAAGGATCCAAACCTTGTGCGTAGAGAGGATGGGAACATCATGAAGATCGACAGCGTGGACAACCAGCGCTACTACTGGTTGGAACACTTGTTTGACACCTCGGCGATTCGAGTCGAGCCCCCTCTGTGGGTCGACCTTCAGCGGATTGTGGATCGAGATCTTCCGCAGACTGCTGATTCAGGCAGACCGATTGGACGTCTCGCGCGCGCGTGGGGTTTCCCATTCCGCTCCGTCATCGAGCGTGCGGATCTGCATTTCCGAGACCGCCGTTGGATAGAAGGAGGGCTTAGCACTTGGTACGCGCCTGACTGGGAAGTGCTCGCGTACGACGGCATCAGAATCGAGATCCAAGACGAGGCGGCTCGGTCAGACACGAGTCTCGGGATCGCGATTCGCCCGCTTTGGACCGGTGCACTTTTGAATTCCGCCGTCTACGCGCTCGCGCTGTGGTGCGCATGGCGCGTGTGGCGCACGGTTCGTTCTATCCCGAGGTTCATCCACGCGCGCCGTAGTTGAGCGCACGCGATGAATTCTGCCCCAAGCGGCAAATTCATCACGCGCTCTGGTACGGTTCGGCGAGTGAATCGCCTTCACCTGAATGGCGCCGTAGTTGAGCGCACGCGATGAATTCTGCCCCAAGCGGCAAATTCATCACGCGCTGTGGCACGACTCGCGGAGTGCATCCGCTTCGCCTGAATGGCGAATTGCGCATGCGTCATTCAAGCCAGATGAGGCGCTCGGCGTAGCGGGCGCGGAGGGGTTTCGAATCGATCACTTCGAGGCTGCCTTCATCGCCCGTCACCAAGAGCGCGTTTCCATCCGGCGACCACTCAAGTGTCACTACGGCATCCGCGACTGTAGGGAACGATGCGAGTTCATCTTGCGACGCGCGTTCAAACAAGTGGATGCGACCATCGAGCCCACCTGTCGCAAGAAGCAATCCGTTGGGCGACTCTGCGATCGCAAGTGAACCACCGAGTCCGCCATTGAAACGACGGCGAACGGTTCCATCGGGTTCAACTTCCTCCACCAGTCTCTCCTCACTCGCGAGATACCTCGATGCGCCTACTTGCTGCACGATGCGCGTCTTCCCATAAAACCCCGTTCGCTCAGCACTCCATGCTGCTTCGACGTTTTCTGCTCGCGTCAACCGCACATTGTTGTACGCACTCATCGTGAGCAGTTGATGCTCCCCAATCCAGACCACGCCAACTGCTGCCTCTTCCGCAGCGGGAATCCAAATCCTCTGCGCCGCGCAGGTCGCGAGATCGATCAGCCACACAGATCCATCAAGATGTGTTGCTGCAAGCAGCGCGCCGTTCTGACTGAACTCGAGATCCACAAAGCGACCATGCGACAAACACGCCGTCATATTGCCATTGGGCTCAATGAGTTCTATCCCTTCAGTCGGGAGCGCGATCGCGCCACGGCGGCCATCGAGACTCAACGCCGTCGCGCACGCCTGTTCAATCTTCGTTGCGCGGCGAAAGTTCCGCGGCGGCATGACCATACTGCAGTCCATCGCGACTCCGTGCTCGTCTACAAAGCGGATGCGGTGCGGCGTCAGCCATCGTGCAGCACTCTTTCCTCGAGTCCCGTCTTCACGCGAAGGAACGACGATGCGAGGAAACGGTTCCTGCAACTCCCATGTTGCAACGCCAATTCCAGCGGTAATCACCGTGTCCGCATCGACCCAGGCAACAGAGGACTGTGATCCATCTGGACTATCTCGCGCGACACGCTCAGTGCCATCTACTCCAAGAATGTGGACGCGAGCGTCCCGACCAACGGTCGCGATGAAGAGACCATTCGGACTGAATGCAACTTGACGCACCGGATGACGCGTGCTCGCGATGCGCTGAGCGTCCCGACGCACCGCATCGCCAAGATAAATTTCCATGTCAACGGCGAATGCAATCTTCGCTCCATCAGGGCTCCACGCGACGCTTGACACTGCGCCTTGAATCGCAATGAATGGAACAACTTCATTGCGATTCGGCCACCAGCGAAGCACTCCTTGCGCCGCGCTCGCGAGAAGCGCAGACTCACCATTCGGTTCCCACGCAATCTCGTTCACGCGCAGCACTTGCGCAGTCCCGCCTTGCGTGCTGGTCATCGTCCGATGCGACCCTCTGAAAAGATCGAACACTTCAACGCCACTTACCGCACTGGCGACGAGCAATTCGAGTCCACCAGGCGACAAGGCCGAGGCGATGCATGCAGAGTCGAGCACGCCGAGCAGAATAGGATCATGCGCAGCATCACTAATCTCGGTGTTGATTTCCCACACGCTTCCATCCACACAACCCGCATACGCGCGTCGCGCATCGGCAGTCAATTCAAGTGTGGTGACACGAGCGCGGAGCGTCACCTCTCCAAACTTCGAGAGGTCAGCGAGATTCACCAATTGGATCGTCGAGTCGAGAGAACACACCGCAGCACCAAGCTCTGGAGCAATCGCGAGAGCTCGTGTGTGCGCGCTGTTGAAAGCGTCAAGCGCAAGCGCGCGGCCGTCGAGCGTCCGCTCGAGCGCGCGATGCACCCATGTCCATTCCGATCGTGGCGTGCGCGCAAGCACCTCGGCTGCTGCAACAGACTCGCCCAACTCAGTCAACAGTTCCGTGCGCGCGAGGCTTGCGAGATAAAGCGCACGAGCCGTGCGCTGATTCGCAGCAAGACTCGAGACATAGCCAAGCGCGATTCCGGTCACAATCATCGCGAATACCGCGACGCCTACACGATGCTTTCGCACGAATCTTTTTGCAGCGACAAATCGATTCGGCGGGCGTGCAAGAATCGTTTCGTCAAGCACGAAGCGCCGCAGATCTGCCGCGAGTGCAGCTGCGGATTCGTACCGCGCATCGGGGTCCCTCGCCATCGCCTTCTCGACGATCGTCTCGAGGTCACCTCGGAAGGAGCGCGATCGTGCGCTCAACGGACGCGGACCCTCTTCACAAATGATGCGCGCGGCTTCATGGATCGGAAGTTTGTCCACATCGCACGCACGCGCGCCTGAAAGCAATTCGTAGAGCAAAGCACCGAGTGCATACACATCGGTGCGCCCGTCAATCTTGTCCACCGCGCCAGACACTTGCTCAGGACTCATGTAAGAGAGCGTGCCGACGATTGCGCCGACACGCGTGGCGAGCGTTCCCTCGCGAGCCAGCTCCTCCGTCGATCGTGCGATGCTGAAATCGACAAGTCGTGGCGTCTGATCGCGCCCAAAGAGCACGTTCGCGGGCTTGAGATCTCGGTGCACGATGCCGCGAAGATGTGCGTGATGCACGCCGTCGCAGAGTTGAGCGAAGACCAGCAGTCGATCTTTCAAGAGCGGCGCGAATGGAAGCGTCCACCACACATCAAACGTGCACGCATCTTCAACCAACTCCATCGCGATGTATGGTTCCGAGAGACCGTGACTCTGCTCAACACCCATCGCGTAGATGCGGGCAATCGCGGGATGCGAGAGTCTGCCGAGTAACTCGCCTTCGCGTTTAAATCGGCGCAACGCGCTCGGCCCCGCATACTCACGCCGAAGAAGTTTGACTGCAACACGTCGGCGTGGCGATGTTTGCTCCGCGCGGTACACCGCACCAGTACTTCCACGACCGATGAGTGACTCGAGGAGGAATCCACCAACCATCGATCCAACTCGCTCGAGATCTTCATCAACGACAGGCGGAAGATCGTCAAAGCACTCAGGGTCTGGAAGAAAGCCGAGTAACGATTGCACTTCTTCCACGATCTCCGGCCGATGCCCCCATGCCTTCAACAGATATGCAACGCGTTGATCAACGGGCTCGCGAATGCATTCATCGAGCGCCGCTTCGACATCCGCGATGCACAATACAACCTTCGCTCGAGCTCCCTGCGTCGAGTGCGCGTCGGTAGATGGCTTGTCGTCAGAATGTGTCACAGTGCATCGCGGTAGAGGTCAGGCATAAGGGGAGATATCGGGCAATTCCCCCGTCATCCCGAGCCTTCGCGCAAAATCTCGGCGAAGCCAAGATCGCGCAAAGTTCCAATGCTTGCTCACCGTGCGAGGTCGAATGCCGAGTGCTTCGCCTGCTTGTTCAATCGAGAGTCCGCAGATGTATCGAAGCGCGACGACTTGGGACGCGATTGCGTGCACTTGTTCAAGATCCGCGATCGAGCAGAGCAAACTCTCATCCGCTGCGGCGACCGCATCGTCAAAGCGCGCGAGCGTTGGCGCATCGAAGCCCAATGGAATTGTGCGGTAAACGCCACCACCAGAGGGAAGGCCAATCGTCTTCCGATGATCGACAAGAAACCGCATCATCGTCTTCGCGAGTGAACCGAAGAACTGCGCACGACTGTCCCACTCCGTACCTGGTGACTGCTTCGCGAAAAAAGCGAGGAAGGATTTTTGAATGAGCGTCGTTGGCCCCGACTGATCGATGTCTCCAAGTTTCGGCGCGCCAAGCATGCGTCGCGCGGTGGAGCGCAACTCTTCGTAGACACACTGCCACACCTTTTCCGCAGCTTCGCGGTTACCCGCTTTCGCTTCGTTGACAAGGTCGGTGAGGTCTTCAGGAATATGGACGATCATGGGGTGGCGACTCTTCGACTTGTGTGGGCTGAGCGACGACAACCCGAAGTCTCCATGCTAGCGGAGAAGCATGCTCTTTCCCACGAATTGCGCGGTCGAACCGCCGTGAAAGCTGCCATTGAGGGCGACGGAGAACAATTCGTGACCGATCCTCTACAGTGTGAACGATTCCGGGAGTCCAAATGCCGATCCAAACCTCGATTCAACCTCGTCAGAAGTTAATTCACGTTGGCTACACCATTGCTTGCCTCGGCCTCGGCCTTTGGGGTGCGTATGACTACGCCGTCACGATTCCCGAGCAAGAGGCTGCCTACACCGAATTCAATGCCCTCACCGCGGAGAAGGATGCATTCGAGTTGAAGGCGCGACCGGGACCATTAGGAGTTGACGATGCGAAGCGCTACACGGCGGTGAAGACAGAGCTCGCTGAGCGGTTCGCCGAAGCGCCAACCCCTGTCGGCGAATACGACCGCGCGGTGCAACTCTGGCTCTTTGTCGTTTCCTGTGGAATTCTCGGCACGCCCTATTTCCCGTGGATGCTGTGGAAGCAATCGAAGCGACGCTTCACGCTTGAGGACGATGGATCATTGCGTACTGCGGAAGGAACGTTCACTGCTGACCAGATCACCGGCATCGACATGTCGCGTTGGATGAGCAAGTCGGTCGCAACGATTCAAGTAGAGAACGGCATGAAGATTGCGATCGACGACTACTGGTTCAAGAATGGACACCTGATCATCGGCGCGATCGCGCATCGTTTCGAACCCGATGCGTGGACGAGCGAAGCGCGCGATGTCAAGAAAGTTGCCGCCGCCGAAGCGAAGCGCAAGCTTGCGGCGAAAGAATCTGACGGCGACGCGGCATAACCTTGAACCCGCCTCTCACTCCACTGCCCTTTCTTGCTCCATAAATCATGCGCGCCACTACCGAACCCACAACTCCAATTGAGAAGCTCGACCGCTGTGGCTCTCTTCCGCATCGCCCACGCGTCCTGCTCGGCAAGATGGGACTCGACGGTCATGACCGCGGCGTGAAACTCATCGCGCGCTTGATGCGTGACTCCGGAATTCACGTGATTTACAGTGGTTTATGGCAAACGCCGCGCAGTCTCGCGATCAGCGCGCGCGACGAGGATTGCGACTGCATCGCATCGTCGATGATGTCCAACTCGCACCTCGTGCTCGTGCCGCGTCTTCTCGATGAATGCAAGAAGGTTGGTCGACCAGACATGGTGGTCAATGTTGGCGGCATCATTCCGCAAGAAGATGTGAAGACGCTCATCGCTGCGGGCGTTGCGCAAGTGTTTCATACAGGCACAGGCCTTGAAGAAATTGTGGGAAGCGTGCACGCAAGCGTGAAGCCGTACGCGCCGCTCGCCGCTGGTGCGAATCCTGCAGCGTCTCTCGCGCGCAACATCTCGCTCGCGCATGCTGGAATGCCGACGACGGCAACCAAGCGACGACCTAAACAAGTTGTGGGCATCACCGGTTCACCAGGCGCGGGCAAGAGCACACTCGTTGCAGCAATGGCGAGCGAAGCCGTTCGTCGTGGTGAGAAAATCGCGGTCGTCGCATTTGATCCGATGAGCCCCATCACGAGTGGCGCCCTCTTGGGCGATCGTTTACGCGTCGACTTCAACGCTGTTGACGAAGGCGTCTTCTATCGCTCGCTCGCGATCGTCGGCGAGGACTACCGATCACTCAACGAGATCATCGAACTCATTGGCGGCGCGGGCTACGACAAACTCATTGTCGAGACTGTCGGCGCAGGTCAGAATGACGTGGCGATTCGCAACTTTGTCGATCGCACCGCCGTGGTTGTCGTGCCGGGAATGGGCGACTCCGTGCAGATGGATAAAGCGGGAATCCTTGAAATTGCCGACATTTTCGTCGTCAACAAGGCTGATCACGCAGGCGAAGCGAAACTCGTGCGCGAACTGCTCGATATCGCGGGTGGACGCAAGATCTTCGAGACGATCGCCACGCAGGGTAAGGGTGTTGTGGAACTACTCGATGGTTTGCTCTGATGGGGTCCGCTCTGATTCGCACGCACTCGCTGCCTAGGATGCGCCCCTCTTCCGCAGAGGCGGACCACCCATGCTCTCAATATTTTTCAATCTGAACGACCCTGGCTATGGAACGGTTGCGATCATCTCGATCACGATCGTTCTCGCACGCCTCATTGATGTTTCACTCTCGACCTTTCGCACCGTTGCGGTGATCCAAGGTCGACGCGGGCTCGCATGGATCCTCGGCTTCTTCGAGGTGCTCGTGTGGGTCCTCGTCGTGAGCGAAGTGCTTGTGACTGTGAAGGATCACATCTGGTACGCAGTCCCCTACTCCATCGGATTCGCGACAGGCAATTGGGTGGGCATTTGGATCGAAGCGTACTTCGCACTCGGCAACCAAGTCGTTCGCATCTTCTGCAAGAATGGCACAGAGATGGCGGAACGATTACGCGCGGTTGGATTCGGCGTCACCGAGTTTGATGGACGCGGCAAAGATGGTCCGGTTGCAATGCTGTTCGTCGCAGGTGAGCGCAAGCGCGTGACTGAGATTGTTCGAATCGCACGGGACACTGATCCGAAGTGCTACTACACGATTGGTGATGTGCGCACCGCGTCAACCGCGCCGAACACACTCGCGAAGTAAGCGCGCAAATCCCTATTTCTGCGCGATTTTATATGCACTCATCGCTGCAGTGCGCGCCGCATCAAGGTCAAGCGCGCGAGATAAATCGCGTTCCTTCAGCCGTTCGAGCAACGCCTTCGCACTGCGAATCGAATCGGAGTACGCGACGAGCGTCTCCTCAAGCCGTCCTTGATCACGGACATCCACAAGCAAACCATCCCATGCAGTGAGCACTTCGCGCGCCGCATCCGCCGCACTACACGCGTTCTCAATGCGCGTTTCAAAGTTGACCGTGCTACGAGTCGCAGACTCGACCTCGCGTCGAACTTGCGCGTGCGACACCATCACTTCATCGAAGCGCGATCGCTGCATCACACGCTTCGAAGCCGCAACCCGCGTCCAGTCTGGCGCAACAGGTGGAACGAACGCAATCACTCTCTCGGGAAGTGAAAACTGCGCAGCCAGCGATGCAAAGCGAGTGCGCAATGATGCGATCTCCTTCGCTGCTGCCGCAGGCGTTCCCATGACTTTGAGAATCTGCGCGCACATCGATGCGCCAACAGAAGTGGCAACTTGCAAGCAATGCGCGCAGACTTCCTCTGATGCATCCGTCGAGCGCGGAACGCTTCGCATGCATCCGCCGCAATACAGCTCATTCATTTTCGCGCAGCGTGGGCAGAGCATGACATCGCTCGCTGACTCTGTTCGACACGCAATGCATCGCGCACGCACCTTGGCGTGCAGAAGGGTTCGGCCACTTTGAAGATTCGCAAGCGCACTCATGGAGATGTATTCACTCAAACGTGCCGCGGTCGGCGATAGCGAAGGTGTACAGCGATGCAAGCTCACTCGGAGAAAGCGTCGCGATGCGGTTGAATCGATCCACAATCGGCTGCGGCTCGTCAGACGCGAGTTCCCCGAGCAATGCAGCCTTTTTCGCGAGAATGCCCTTGAGATCAGCAGTGGTGTTGCGCGCATGGCCCGCTGGATACATCACGAGACCAGAGTCGAACGTTGTCCCATCTTTCATCTTGATCGCAAGCGAGGTTGGAATGCCGTCTGGGTAACGGCGATCGTACTCAGCACCACCGTGCGTGAACTCAAACTTCTCCATCAGCGCACGCGTGATCGTGTTGAAGATCGCGTCAGGCGCGAAGTCGTGCGGCATGAGCATGAGCGACTTCCAGTAGCAATTATCGCATGGACCGAATGTGCTCGACTTCGACGACGCGCTCAACTCAATCGCCTTGCGTAGCAGTGTCGACACGATGTACACCATCGAGTGATCGGCCGACTGCCGGGTCTTCGGATCGCGCTTCGCAGGATCGCCAATGATGCCGAACGCTGGCTCATACGCAACGATAGTGATCTTCGCAATGGCCGCGTGCTTCTCAATAATGGAAGGGTTCTCACGAATGAGTGTGAGCAAGCCTTGCAACGCGCCCGCAGACTGATGCTCGTACAAGCCGAGTTTGAAGTGCATGCCCATCACAGCAAAGTCACTTCCCGAATGCGAGAGCACCAGATCAAACGGACTGTCGCCGTTCGTCTTCTCGAACTGGCGGAACATGCTCTCGGGGTTTCGGAAGATATCGCGAGGACCCATGAATCCTCGCATAGAACGCATCATCGAGAGCACGGCAACTTCCGTCGAAATCGCGGCTGACGCGCCCTTCGAATCGCTCAACTGCTTTCCCGCGCGAATGGCTCGCCACGGAATGTAGTGCGCGACGCTCATGCCAATCGCGCTCTCGATCTGCTCAGCAGTCGCGCCCAACATCGCGCCGTACACAGCAGCGCTTGCAATCGCGCCGTGCACAACATGATCGATGCGATAGGACTTCAATGAGAAGACTTCAGCAAGTCGGCCGCGAATTTCATCGATGCAGACCATGCCGCGAAGGGCGAACGCGCCATCGCGTCCCGCTTGATGCGCGGCAGCAACCGCGACGGGATAGAAATCGTTGTGACCGAACTCGCCCGCGGTGTGCCCGAGCGTTGGGTTGTAACCAAAGTTGGTGCCGTTGGAATCCCACTCGCGCACTGCGTTGGAGTTCGCAACGATCGCCTTCTCTGCTGCGACGCGTTGCGTGGAACCAAACACGCATGCGCCCGTTGCATTCGGATAGGTCGCCGCTTCTGCGCGCAAGATGATCGGCGCGTTGGTGTTGAGGGCGATCGCACTCAGGCCACACAGCACGCTGTCGGTGTGGAACATCGTCGTGCGCTCGAACACGGATGCGTCGGGTGATCCAATCTTCCCACTCATGAAGTCAATCGCGAACTGACCAATACCGAGCGCTTGATTCGTGTTGCGAGGAAGAACAGTCTGCGTCGTGGAAGTTGCTGCGTCGGTTGGAAGTGCCATCGTGAAAGCGTCTCGTTGAAAGTGCGAAGGGGCGAAGATCGTAACAGCGCGGAGCGACGCAGAAATACCCTTGTATGCAAGCATTCAGGCAGTGTTCGCGTTCGAACTCCGCTGTGCTGCGCGCGCCACCGTCCGCAGTTCGCCGAAGCATCCCCCCATCGCAAGCGTCCAGATGATCGGCGCTAGGAACCATCCGTAGATCGGAATGAGAATGAGCGGATAGACCCCAAACAACGCGACGCGCCAGATCCGGCCAGCCACTGTTTGCCAGACGCTCATTTTCACCATCGACTCTCGTTGAAGCGACAGCAGCACGCGCGAGACCACGATGTCACAGATCACCGCGCCAAGCGGCAAGAGGAAGTACGGCAGCAAAAAGAAGGCTTCAATTCCTCCACGCATCAGATTGGTTTGCGATAAGAGCTCGATGTGTAGGACAAATGTCAGCACGGCGCACACGAAGATCGAAAGGCGAATCAGCGCGAACACACGCAGGAGTCGCTTGCGCGCCTCACCGACTTCGTCCATGCCGAGCTTCCATGTCGCGATCGCTTGAGCGCACACTTGCATCGGCATGAGGACGTAAAACACAAAGAGCGTTGGCATGCCTCTCCATCCCCAAGGGGACCAGTAGCCGAATTCGACGAGAAACAGAGCCGGAACGAGCAGCAGCGCATAACAAGGAATCGACGCGACAAGCGCGAATCTCGATATGCGCGCAAGGCAACGCGAATCCCACCAGCGCGGACCAATCGAATCGATTCGCGTTCCACACTCGGGACAGAGTTCGCCGACGAGTCGATGCGCAAGGTCGTAGTTGCACTGCGAACAATGAAAACGCAGCATCGTCGGCGCAGCACTCATGCGAGCGACTCCAACACGGTGCGCTCCGCGGACGCCGCAAGCACATCAATCGCACCACACTCTGGCAACGACGGAATCGCGCCATGCACCGTCGCAGCGAGTGCGCCCGCTGCATTGCCTCGTGCGAGCGCTGCTGCGAGACCCATCCCGCTCGCCATCGCCACAAGCAACGCGCCAATAAACGCATCGCCGCATCCAACCGTATCAACCGCCGCAACTACAAACCCCGCATGCTCGAAGCGCGCATCGCCTTGTGCAGCGATCGAGCCGTGCGCGCCCAGCGTCACAACAACAACCGCATCGCGCGCCACACGCGCAGCAAGCACTTCAAGCGCAGCGCGCGGATCGCATTCATCAGTCAATGCCTGCGCCTCCGCTTCATTCACAATCAAACCAGCAAGCAACTGCAAAGGAAGTGCACGAAGCGACGCATCCGCAGGTGCCGCATTGAGCCACACGCGCAACCCTCGCGCAGCAGCAAGCTCCATCGTCTCACGCAGCAACGCGCACTCATTCTGCAACAGAAGAATCTCCGTCGCAGCAGCCGCCGCAACAAAGTCCTCCACCGCCCCCATTGCAATGCGCGTGTTCGATTCAGCCGCAATCACAATCGCGTTCTCACCACCCTCCGCAACCATCACCATCGCCGCACCAGCAACAGCATCACTCGTACAAATCGCACGCACATCCACGCCCGCAGCGCGCAACGCATCCACAATAAACACTCCCTCAACCCCAGTCCGACCAAGCATCCGCACACGCCCACCACACCGCGCCGCCGCAACCGCCTGATTCGCACCCTTCCCACCCGCATACATCGCACTCGAAACCGCCGCCACCGTCTCCCCCGCAACCGGAAGCCTCCGCACCCGAACCACCCGATCAATCATCAAAGAACCAATCACATGCACGACAGGCGACAAAGAATGAGTTTGCGCGCATTCGATCACGCGAACATCCTACGGCGGATTAGCTCGAAAATCACTTCCACTCAACGCACTCAATGCGTCACTGCGTAGCCTTCGTTGCGGTACCAGGTGCGGACGGACATGAAGGCGGTGAGGAGTGCGGCGCAGATGGCGATGGTGGCGATTGGGGCGAGTGCTTCGCCGGTTTCGAAGAGGATTGGGGCGAAGGCGGTTGCGATGCCGAGCACGAGCCAGATGCCGCAGGTTGGATGTGCGAGTCGGCCTGCGCCGTACTTGCCGGTGGCGAGTGAGAGTTCGTGGCAGAGCACGCTCATCACGATGGCTGGAAATGCTGCGGCGATCGCGCTGACTTCGCCTCCGGCAATCCATTCAGGTGCGAGCGCTGCGATGAGGACGAATGCGGAAACGAGTCCGGCTGTTGCGATGGAGATGGTGCGAAGTGCGCCGCCCTCTTTGCGGCGTTTGACGCGTGGCGCGTGTGTTAAGAGAATCGCGCATCGTGCAGCACCGATGGTTGCGAGTGCGCCGATGGCTAAGAGAAGGAGTGCGCCGAACGGCACTGCCAGTGCTGCTTCGGATGCCGATCGTTGCAAAAGTGTTGTGGCACCGATGAACCATGCAGGCATGATTACTGCAATCAATCCGAGGAAGAGCGACGCGGTCCACACGCCTTGATCAGATGCCTTTGTTGATCTACGCGATTGAAGTCGCCGCGATGCGCGCTCCTTCGCGATATCAACCACCGTGCTGATCCTCACGCTTTGCGAACTGCCGTCTGACGTGAGCGACGACTGCGGATTGTTCTGTGCCGAGACATGATGGCTATGCGCTAGCGCCACGGGGAACCTCCTCATTCGAATCCCCTGCGAGCATCGCAAGGGTGAAACAGAAAGAACACAACGGTCAACGAGTGCTGCTCAACAAATCTTTCTACCACTCCAATTCAAACTCGATCAGCGGGCGACTTACAGAAGAATGAATGCGCCCTTTGACCTTCGCAGTATCGCCTAGACAACGCCGATGTCGAGAGCTTTCGCTGCAAATCTTGAAAAGCGGTGCATTCATCCCGCATGATCGAGTTCGTGCGATTCGTCACAATTCAGTTGTGCAGAGCCTATGTCTGCAATCAATACTGCGTTCATCGCTTGAGAGGCCACGGAGGCGTGACAGGCTTCACGCGAGGCTGCTGCTCGAGCGCATCAAGTAATTCCTGCACCGCGCGATCCAATTGTGGATCAATTCCATTCGCACGATCAGCAGGCGTGAGTTCAACTTCGATGTCAGGCGTTACGCCTTCATTCTCAAGCGTCCAACCAAGGCCTGGTTCAAACCATCCATATTCAGGCTGCGTCGTCACGCCGCCGTCGACTGCAGGTTTGTCTGCGCGAATGCCTGTGACTCCGCCCCATGTTCGTGTGCCGATGAGTTTGCCAAGACCCATGTTCCGAAACGCATTGGGGAAAATGTCGCCATCGGATCCCGAGCTTTGATCGATCAACACAACGAGCGGACCATCGAGCACTTTCTCTGGATACGAAATCGCATCGCCGTTGCGCGGCTTCTGATACGCAAGCACTTTGCGCGCGAGCACCGAAAGAATTTGTGGACTCACGAAGCCACCGCCGTTTGAACGCGCGTCGATGATCATGCCGTCCATCGAATACTGCGGATAGAACTCGCGGCCGAATGCTTCGAGGCCTGGACCATCCATGTCGGGGAGATAGATGTAACCGAGGCGCCCGTCGGACGCTCTCGCGACCGCCTCGCGATTCTTCTTCACCCACGCGCGTTGACGAATCGTTGATTCATCCGCGACTGGTTGCACTGTGAGCACGCGCGCTTCGGAGGTCTTCAGGTCCTGCACTCCAAGGCGTATCGACTTGCCAACCTTGCCCTCGAAGAACGCATGCACATCCTTTGAAGGATCGACGACATACCCATCAATTTCCTTGAGCGCGCTTCCCTCTACCTCGCCGAAGTGCGCGAACGCGAGTGGACTCTCAAGCTCCGCAACTCCACCAACACCAGGCAAGACACGCTTGATCACCACTGCGCCGTCGACAATCGCGTAGTCGCACGCGAGCGTTCCCGTCTCCGCAACGGGCGCTGGATCCACATCTTCACCAGGCATCACATAGGCATGACTCGTGCGTAACTCACCCATCATTTGCCCGATGACATCATCCAACTCCACGCGCGTGCCCACCAGAGGAAGCAGTGCCGCGTAACGAATCTTCATCGCGTTCCAATCCACGCCCGCCATGTTCTCTGCCCAGAAAAAGTCACGCTGCAATCGCCACGCTTCATCGAAGATCTGCGCCCATTCATCGCGCGGCTTCACTTCGATCGTCTCTCCAGAAAAGTCGAACTCCTCGATCTTCACGTCATCCGCCGACGCATCACGCGCATGAACAAGCTTCATTCCATCGAACCATGCGATCGTGCGACCATCACCACTTACGGCAAACGTTGAGATGTTGTCTGCGACCTCGAGAATCTCTGCCGATGGAAGTGGATACCAATCCAAACTCTTGTCCGCAGCACCGATCAAAGGAACGGGCCAGACCTCTTCATTCAAACGTTCAAGCAGTCCGCGACAAACCCACAGCCCTCCGATACCTGCCTCCATCGCGGAAAAGATTCCCTTCGGCACTTGGAGTTGATACGCGCGCTCCGCGATGTCTTCAAACTCGATCATTGTCCACGGCCGCATCGCAAGTTCGTCTGGGTCTGTAGCGCCTTCGTGCATTTGATCCCAGTCAAGGGCAGCCTCATAGAGCGTGGGATCCTCTGGGCTTCCCCACAGCGCGAGATCGAAGCCTGTTGATTGCGCCAGTTCGGCGGAGGGCGGAACGGTTTGCGCGCGCAATGGAATGCACATCACAACGTCCGTCGCACAATACGCATGATCGGAATCGATCTCGCTCATCACGGGATCGACTGCGCGCGAGCTCACGAAGTAGAGGTACTGCGCCTTCGGATCCCATCGCGGCATGCGATCATTCGACATGCCGTCACTGAGCAACATCGGAGCGCCACCCGCAACTTCGCGCACATAGATCTGCGCCTTGTCGAAACGGACTTGCTTCGCGTACGCGAGCCACTTTCCATCGGGTGAAAAGCGCATGTCCGTGAACTCGGCTGCAGCACTCGTGTCGATGATTGACTCCGTCCCCGCGTGGATGTCAACGAGATGAAGCCGTAACGCCCGATCGCCATAAGCTGCGAACTTTCCGTCAAGGTCGGCTGCGAGCGAGACGATCCACTGACCGCTCGTCATTGTGATGCGCTGAAATCCCGTTCCGGGTTCCCTGTTTAAGCCCGCGATAAATTGTTCTCCACCATCGTCAGACAGCATGATCATGTTGTCTTCGACAATCACAGCGTCTGACTCGCGAGTACCGGGCGATGGCACGGACTTCATTGTCGGTGATCCTTCAGCCGGATCCGCGGGCGGAACGACGACAAACGCATCGCCACGCACATCGATCGCCATCGTCTTCCCGGTTGGCGAGAGTGAGAAGCCTGAGATGTTCGACAACAGATCCGTGCGATACGGCAAAGTCGCCGCACGATCAGAGAGCAGCGTGATCGCGGGACGCAAAACTTCGCCAGACTTGATGTCGACAATTCCAAGCGCTCCACCTTGCGCGAAAATCATGCGCGGACTTTGAGGCTTCGCGTCGGCGCGCAACCATCGCACTTGATAGCCCTCGATTGCCGTGGGATTCTCAATCGCATCGACAAATCGCGTGACTTGCTGCAGATCGCCGCCATCCATGCGATCCGTCCACACATTGGTCGTGCCATCACGATCAGAAAGAAATGCAACGCGATCAAGGATGAAGTTCGGGAAGAGATCGTTGGCGCGATCGTTCGTCAATCGACGAGCATCGCGTCCATCTGGTTTTCCAATCCACACCTCGGGCGCAGTGCCGCCGCGATAGCCGCGCCAATACCAACGCTCGTTGGACCAACGGTTGAACGCGATCATCGACCCATCCGGATTGAAGGACGCGAGCGAGCACTCGCCGAAGCCCGCGGGCAATTGCATTCCACCATCGACGGAAACGAACCATAACTCTTGATCGTGCAGCGGACTCGAGCGCGCAGACTTGAATGCGATGCGGCCATCGTTCGTGAACGCGAGCGGCACATCAGCTTCAGGGTGATGCGTGAGTCGCGTGGGCGCGCCACCGTCAACACGCATCACGTAGACATCCGTGTTGCCGCCGTACACACCAGCGAATGCGACCGTGGCGCCGTCGGATGAAAACACTGGCGCGCTCTCTGCACCAGCACCGCGTGTGAGCCGCGAGGCACGCACGGGTTGTGCGAGATCGTCACTCAAATCCGCGCGCCACAAATCGCCTTCGCTGACGAAGACCACCGTGTTCCCGTGCATCGCAGGCTGCGAGAGGTAGCCCTCGGTCGCCGCGAGCGTGATCGAAGAGAAAGTAAAGAGCGCGACACAGCCGAAGCACAAAAAAGATGAATTCACCACGAAACAAGCCCCTTTTAGGCAATCACGCCCTTACACAATCACATAGAACGACATTCGACCAATCACGGCGCGAGGAAAGACATCACGCGTTCCACTTCACACTTTGACCCGAGCAACACTGGCACGCGCTCATGCAATCGTTGAGGAACGATGTCGAGCGTGCGAGTCGCGCCACTGTAGGCAAGCCCGCCCGCTTGCTCCATCAGAAATGCCATCGGACTCGCTTCATAGAGATAGCGAAGTTTGCCTTCGGGATTCTTCGCCGTCGGCGGATAGAAGAACACGCCGCCAGTGAGAAGCGTCCGATGAATGTCCGCGACCATCGAACCGATGTAGCGCGACGAGTATCCGTTCTGATGCGCCCATGTGAGATAGTCGCGATATCCCTGCGCGAACTGCGCGGAGTACGCCTCGTTCACCGAGTAAATCTTGCCGCTCTCGGGAATGCGAATCCCCTTCTTCACCAACAGGAATGATCCGATGAACGGATCGAGTTCGAAGAGATCCACACCATTGCCCGTCGAAAGCACAAAGATCGTAGAACTGCCGTAGAGCACATAGCCAGCGGCAACTTGCTCGCGACCTGCTTGACAGACGGTACGTTCACCATCGGGCTCGGTTGGAATGTTGCGCAAGATGGAGAAGATCGTTCCAACCCCAACACCTGTGTCGAGATTCGAACTGCCGTCGAGTGGATCGAAGAGCACGCAATACTTTCCGCCATCCACGCCCCGACGCAAGATCGATGGTTGCTCCGCCTCTTCCGTCGCAAGCACTGCGATCGATGCGCGTGTGCCTAAGCACCGCATCAAGATTTCATTCGACAGCACATCGAGCGTCTGCTGCTTCTCGCCTTGCACATTCGTCGCGCCAGCTTCACCGAGCACGCCTTCAAGCCGCGCGCGTCGCACATGATTCGCAATGGATTTCGCAGCAAGTGAAATCGCCGAAATGATCCACGTAAAATCTCCGCGCGCCCCTTCATGCTTCGATTCCTCGACGAGGATATGACTCTGCAGGCTCATCAAGTTTTCAGTCATCGCGGAAATACTCCAGAGTCAGTAGGAACACCGGTCATGCAGCGTGCGGCTATGATTGCCGCCCCTCAGATTCTACCTGTCCTACCTCTTCTCACTCGGTAGTCATTCGTCGGCCGAGCTTCAGGAACCCCGCATGTCCAACAACCGCCCCGCCGTGTACATCGCCGCTGCCCGCCGCACTCCCATCGGGAAGTTCATGGGCGGCCTCGCGCGAGTTCCTGCGCCAACGCTCGGCTCGTATGTCGTCAACGCGTTGTTCGAGCAGGTCCCAGGCGCGAAGGTGCATGTTGATGAATGCATCATGGGCAATGTCCTGCAAGCGGGTGTTGGTCAGAATCCCGCGCGTCAGGTCGCTCTCCTCGCCGGCTTGCCCGCTTCGACGAGCGCAGTCACCGTCAACAAGGTTTGTGGATCAGGTCTTCAAGCCGTCATGCAAGCCGCGCAATCCATCCGCGCTGGCGACAACGATGTCGTGCTCGCGGGCGGCATCGAGAACATGGATCTCGCGCCACACACCATTCAAATGCGCAACGGCACGAAGTACGGTCCAGCGACGATGCAGGATCACATGGCATCTGATGGACTCACCTGCGCGTTCGAGAAGTGGGCGATGGGCTGCGCGTGCGACTTCCTCACCGCTCGCGATGGAGTGACGCGCGAAGAACAAGATCGTTTCGCTGCACAAAGCCATCAACGCGCCGCGCAAGCGACCAAGGACGGCCACTTCAAAGCAGAGATCGTCGCGCTGAGTGCTGAGCAATGCATGGCGAAAGTGGGCGTCGATGCCGATGAAGGCATCCGCGCCGACACTACCGCCGAAGGACTGACGAAGTTGAAGCCTGCGTTCGGCAAAGATGGCACCGCAACTGCGGGCAACGCGAGCCAGATCTCCGACGGCGCTGCTGCAGTGCTCGTGATGAGTGCTGCTGGACTCGAGAAAACCGGCGCGACTGCAATCGCGCGCATCATTGATTCCAACACCGTCGGGCTTCCACCGAAGGAACTCTTCTTCGCGCCCAAGGTCGGCATCGAAGCGATTCTCGCGAAAAACAATCTCACCGTTGCGGACATCGATCTCTTCGAACTCAACGAGGCATTCGCTGGCCAAGTCCTCGCCGATATCAAGCCACTCGGAATCCCTGAGTCGAAGTTGAACATCTGCGGCGGCGGGGTTGCACTTGGTCATCCAATTGGTGCCAGCGGCGCACGCGTGCTCGTCACGCTCATTCATCAACTGAAGCGCACCGGCGGCAAGCGCGGCATCTGCTCCCTCTGCCTCGGTGGCGGCAACGCAGTGACGATGCTCATCGAAATCGTGTGATCGCTGACCGACGCGATTAGTTGTTGCGCACAAGCAAATGAAGTTCCGGACACGCGCCGCAATCGGTGCGGACAAGGATCTCCAATGTTTTCCAACGACCTGCGCTGCCGAACGTAAACGCGCGATCGCTCTTCATCGCGTGCTGCGCGATTTCGTCGATTGCTGCGAAGTCCACGAGCAATGTCGCGACTCCTGCTTCGATCGCGGCGCCTTCATCGACAGCCGCAACCGAAGGATGCACACTCAACACGGAGAACGGCTCAGGCAGAAACGCACCATCAACGCCGATGCGCTCGAGCACCACCCGTCGTGGGCGAATGCCGCTTGGTCGAACGATGAGTGAAGGCTTCGCCCAAATCGCAGCCTGCACATCCCACGACACCTCGACGCGAACGCTTGGCGAGTCCTGCACTCGAAACTCGACGCGCTGCTCGTTGTGACCGTAACTCCATGGCGAAACGCGCAGTTCAACTTTGCATCCTTCGCCTGGCGCGAGTGTGAAGCCCGGCTGCGCGTCGACAACGAGTGCACTGGAAGAGACGAGCCATCCGCCAATCGTCGCTGGCGTCTTTCCACGATTGAAGAGTTCGATTTCGGTGCGCACCGCCCCATCGCACGGCGTTCGCGTGCCGAGTTGAAGTTGCGTCGGTCGCGCTTCAACATTCGCAGCATCTTGATGCGACGCTGGCGCACCGACTTCACGCACCTCGCGCGCGCGTGTCTTTCGTTCGGTCATCGCGGATGCGGGCTCGTCCTCGTTCCTTCGTTCGACCAAAAACCCAATCGTGATCACGATTCCTGCAAGCACAACTCCTGTGATGAGGAATCGAGTACTCGAAGCGCTGCGAGTCGGTGCCATGACACAATAGTACTAGGACGTCGGCGCGAGGATCGGCGCAGCGACCGGCACACGCGCCGCCCACGCTGCAATGCAACGGAGCCCGCACGAATGCGGGCTCCGAGTGCTGTAGCAAAATTTCTGCGGGATCAGTAGCGGTAATGCTCGCTCTTGAACGGACCATCGAGTGGAAGGCTGAGGTAATCCGCCTGCTTCTTCGTGAGCTTCGTCAACTTCGCGCCCAACTTCGCAAGGTGCAATCGTGCCACCTTCTCATCGAGTGCCTTCGACAGCGTCGAGACGTTGCGTCCGTAGTTCGCGTAGTTCTTGAAGATCTCAAGTTGTGCGAGCACCTGATTCGTGAAGCTTGCGCTCATCACAAAGCTCGGGTGACCAGTTGCGCAGCCGAGGTTCATGAGTCGACCTTCAGCAAGCACGATGATCGAGTTGCCATTGGGAAGCACCCACTCATCGACTTGCGGCTTCACGTTGATCTTGCGCGCGCCCTTGATCTTCGCGAGGCCTGCAACATCGATCTCGTTATCGAAGTGACCGATGTTCGCAACGATCGCCTTGTCCTTCATCTGCTTGAGGTGCTCAGTCGTGATGACATCGCGATTGCCTGTTGCAGTGACAAAGAGATCGCACGAACTAACGACATCGTCAAGCGTGACGACTTCGTAGCCTTCCATGCACGCTTGAAGCGCGCAGATTGGATCGATCTCCGTCACCTTCACGCGGCAGCCTTGTCCACGCAACGCCTGGCAACTGCCCTTGCCCACATCGCCGTAGCCGAGCACGAGCGCGACCTTACCTGAGAGCATCACGTCAGTAGCACGCATGATGCCGTCGACGCAACTGTGGCGGCAACCGTAGAGGTTGTCGAATTTCGACTTCGTCACCGAGTCATTCACATTGATCGCGGGGAAGAGCAACTGCCCTGCTTCCGCCATCATGTACAGGCGATGCACGCCGGTGGTGGTTTCTTCACTCACGCCGCGAATGCTCGGCACGATGCGCGTGAACATACCCTTGAAGTTCGACACGAGGTCGTTCACCATCGAGAAAAGCCCGATCGCTTCTTCGCTGTCGGCTTGCTTGAGATCGAGTTTCTTGCCGGTCTTCTCGCTTGCGTATCCCTTATGGACAAGCACCGTGAGATCACCACCGTCATCGACGATCATGTTGGGGCCTTGGCCATCTGGCCAGTTCATGGCTTGGAAGGTGCACCACCAATACTCAGGAACAGTTTCACCCTTCCATGCGAAGACTGCGATGCCCTTGCGATTCTCTGCGCTGCCACCGCGACCTGCTGCGACTGCAGCTGCGGCGTGATCTTGCGTAGAGAAGATGTTGCACGATGCCCAACGCACTTCAGCGCCAAGTTCAACGAGCGTCTCAATCAGCACTGCTGTTTGAATCGTCATGTGGAGCGAACCAGAAATACGCGCGCCCTTGAGTGGCTTACGATTCTTGTACTCCTCACGAATCGCCATGAGTCCTGGCATCTCATGTTCGGCGAGTTCGATTTCTTTGCGACCGAATCGAATCGTGTCGGCAGACATGTCCTTCACTTTGAACGCGATGCTTCCGTCAAGCGGAAGGCCGGTGTTCATGAAGGTTGGGACGCTTGAAGTTGGTGCGGACGCAGCGTTGGCTGGGGTCTTCGTTGCGGGCTTCGAGATGGAGGGGCGCTTAGTGGTCATGGTTGCGGGAGGCATCAAGTTTCCTTGCTGATTTGAGGTACTCAGTCATGCGAATGCGATCTCTATATCCGTTCATCGGATGAACGGAAATATCGCTGCCTACTATATCCTCCACAAGCCATGAACACTTCAAAATTCCTCACTCTCGCTCTCCTTGTCGCAAGTGCTGCCCTCGCAAACCTCGCGGCTGCTCCAGTCAGCAATGCTGCGCGCGCGGACTACCTCGGCGACCCCTACCCGCTCACCACCTGCGCGACCTGTTCGAAAGCGCTCGCCGCTGGTGCTGAGACTGTCGTGCTCGAAAAGATGAAGGATCTTTCACTCAACGGCACGCAAGTGAAGTTCTGCTGCGTGAAGTGCGCCGACGATTTCAAAGCAGACCCCGCGAAGGCCGTCCCCGCGATGCAGAAGGCAATCATCGCAGCCGCGCCCGCTGGCTACCCACTGAAGAACTGCCTGATGATGCGCGAAGAAGCGCTTGACGACACGGCGAAGAAAGTCGTCTACCAAAATCGCGTCTACCAAGTCTGCTGCAAGAAGTGCGTCGTGCGATTCGAGAAAGATCCAGCGAAGAATGCAAAAGAGTGGGAAGCGCTCGTTGTTGCCGCACAGAAAGACGCGTATCCAATGAAGACCTGCGTCGTCAGCGGCAAGGCAATTGAAGGCGCAGGCGTGTGGGTTGTGGTGCAGAACCGCGCGTACCACCTCTGCTGCCCAGGATGCGTCGCCCCACTGCATGCCGACCCCGCGAAGTACGCGGCGATGCTCACCCCAGCCAAGCCCTAATCCCTTCTACGGGCAGATACGTTCACAAAACTATGCACATCTGCCCGTAGGCGAGTCGCGACTGCTACGAGAGACATGATGTGAAGAGGCCGGGGCCTTTCGCAGCCACGCCTGAGCGCAACGGTCGGTAGGAACGCAGCGTGAGTTTCGCGCTTCGTGCGAGTGACTCCATGCGTTTCTTGCTGAAGCCGAGATGGATGTGTCCCATCGTCGTGCGGTACTCCGCGCGTTCGTGTTCGACCATGTCGATGACGAGGAGCAGTCCGCCCTTCTTCAGCAGTCGCGCCGCAGATTGCAATGCTTGTGCTGGTTCTGGCAAGTGATGGAGTACGAGCGACATCGTCGCAGCATCGAACGTGCCTGCTTTGCCGCAACCCTCGCCCGTGACGAAATCACCGTGCCGCACGGACGCGTTGGGAAACTCTCGCAAACGCGCGCGCGCAGCTTCGAGCATCGCGCTCTCTCGATCAATCGCAACAACGCGTTTCACGAGCGGCGCAAGTTCCGCAGCAAGTTCGCCTGTGCCGCAACCGAGATCCGCGATACTCCAGTCTGACGGTAGAAATGCGTGTAATCCCTCGGCTGTAAAGCGATCGCCGAAGAGTTCACCGCGCAGCGAACTCCACTCGCCGCCGACGCGACCAAAGAAACTTCGCGCATCCGTGCGACGACCGCGCAGCACTGCCACGAGCCGCTGCTGATCGTCCGCATCACTCGCACTTCCATCGAGCGCACGGCGCACAAGTGCCCACGCATCGCGCGCGAATGGCTCGAGCAAATCCGGCTGCATGCGATAGCGCGATGCTGGACCTTCGATGCGCTTGCGAATAAACCCCGCATCATGCAGCGCTTTGAGATGACGGCTCACCGTCGCTTGTGGAAGTTGCACGCACTTCGCAACTTCGCCCACGCCGAGCTCTTCACGCTCGAGCAATCGAAGCATCCGGACTCTGACGAGATCGCCAAGGACCGCGAAGAGTGCGAGAAGTGCAGGAGATCCGTTTGGCATCACGCGTGCGAGGATTTCGACGGGACATCAATCGATCAATCAATCAATCGGCGGAAGCCCAGTGGTCAACTCCGCAGCGATGCCGTACTCGGCAAGGCGCGCAAGCACTGGTTCTTCGCATCAATTGTGAACGCCTGACGCAAGCGGCGTTGCGCAAGTTTCGTTTCACCGACGCTCGCTGCAACTTCCGCGGCCTTCAAGTACGGCGTAACATCGAGTCCGCCACCGAGCACGATTGCGCGGTTGGCTGCAGCAGTCGCGATATCAGGATCACTCAATCGCATGCCGTAATCAGCGAGCAAGAGATACGTCTCTTCGCTCTGCATCGCATCGCCGCGATCCTGCAACAACTGCACGAGCTTCTGCGTGTCGTTGAGTTGGAAGTAGACCTCAGCAAGGCCAGCCGTCACTTCAAAGTTCTTGGGCTCAGCAGCAGCCGCGGCTTCGACATACATCCGCGCTTCGCGATAGTTGCCGAGCTTCGCAAGGCACACGCCGTAGCGGAAATCAACATCTGCATCGCCTGGATACTTCTCGATGATCTCAAGGTACGCAGGCGCAGCCTTTGCGTAATCGCCGTACTTGAACGCATGATCTGCTTCAGCCTTCGCGGCCGTGATCGGACGCTGACCAGCGCAACCGATCGCGATCATGCTCGACACGGAAAGGAGCGCGACGAATGAGAAAGACGAGTGTGCGTGCATGCGAAACTTCATAGGTACACCTCAACGGATCAGTCAGCGAGCGCAAATCATACGCGCCAAACAGTGCTTCGAGGAAGCGATGTTCGCGCGGAACAGTTTGGTAATCTAGCAATGTGAACGGAGGCGGCGAACCACAATCTTCAGCGTCATTTCCGATCGCCCTGCTGCGCCACGAACACGCCGACGGCGCAGCGCACTTCGACCTCCTCGTGGCCAACTGCGCGCCCACAAATCCCGATGCAGTCACCGTGCCGACCTACAGACTCGCGCGCCGACCTGATCTCCTCGCGCCACACTGCACGATCGGCATCGAGCCAATTGCACTGCATCGCGAGCGGTATTTGACGCTGTCGCAGGCAGTTGCACTCGATCACGGACGCGGAACAGTGACGCCGTTGCGTCAAGGATCGGTCGTGCAAACGTCCCACGGCGACCTTCGCATTCGCTGGAACGACGGCGAATTGCAGCGTTGGCGCATCGAGCGAGACGACGCGGATTGGACGCTGAGCGTGCTCGCGGAACACTCGGAGCAACCCCAATGACCTCCACAATGATGACCCTCCACGTCCTCATTGGACTCACCTTCTCCACCGCCGCGCTCTGCTGCGTCCTCTTGAGCCTCGTCGGAATCCCCGGCGTCTGGATCCTCATCGGACTCGCCATCGGCATCAACATCGGTCAAGACATGTGGCTCGACGCAAACGCGCCGCACACGTTTCACTGGATCACGATCGTCGCATGCGTGGTCATCGCGATCGGTGCCGAAGTCACCGAAACACTCCTCGGCGGCATCGGCGCAAAAAGATTCGGCGCCTCCAAACAAGGAGTCATGGGCGCGATCGCCGGCTCCATCGCAGGCGCGATTGCAGGCACCCTCCTCATCCCAATCCCATTTCTCGGCACCCTCATCGGCGCCGCAACAGGCGCAGCCCTCGGCGCAATGCTCGGCGAACTCATCGCCGGCAAACAAATCCACCACTCCTGGAAACCAGCCCTCGGCGCCGCCCTCGGCAGAGTCCTCGGCTCCCTCGCAAAGCTCCCCTTCATCGTGGCCGTCGCCGTAATCCTCAGCATCGCGGCGTTTGTGCCGTAGAAAGAATCAACGGCCACGCGCGTTCGATGCGCGTGAGTGCTTCGTCGAGGATTTCGTGGGTGGTTGCGAGGCTGAGTCGAATGTGACCTGCGGCGGCGGTGCCGAACCAGCGGGGGCTGCCGGGGACGACTTTGACTTTTGCGTGGTGTTCGATGCGTTGGGCGAGTTCGGATTCGTCGATGCCTGTTGCGGTGATGTTTGCGAAGACGACGAAGGTTGCTTCGCTTGCGCGGTCGATCGTGATGCCTTCGAGTTTGCGTAGTCGGTGGATCGCTTCGTTGCGCTGCTTGGCGCAGTGTGTGAGAAATGCTGCGCGCCACTCGCTGCATTGTTCGAGTGCGGCGGTTGCGGCGATCTGTGAGATTGTCGAGACGCCTTCGATGGTGTGATCGAATCCTTGTGCGTGGGAAAACTCTGCTGCGCGCTGCGCGTCTGGAGCGATCACTGCGCCTATGCGGAGGCCTGCGAGTCCGAAGCCCTTTGAGAGTCCGTAGATCACCCACGGAGCGCACGCTTCGTCGGCGTGTGCTGCGAATGAACGCATGGGGTGGCCGTCGAGCACGACATCTGACCAGACTTCGTCCGAGACGATTTGGATCTCTCGTTCACTCGCGAGTGTTGCGATCGCGCGCACTTCGTTGGGCGTCGAGAGTGTGCCGAGCGGATTGTGTGGGTGACAGAGAAAGAGTGCGCGCGTCTTCTCGGTGATCACCGCACGCAGTCCGTCGAGCGTGAAATGTCCTGCTTCTGCGCGCCAGAATCGAATGGATCCGCCTGCGCGACGCACACTCTCTGCGACGAGAAAATCAACTGGATCCTGCACGATGACTTCATCGCCCGCGCGAAGCACATGCTTTGCGACGAGCGTGATGCCGCTTGCTGCGGAGTTGGTCGCGATGACGCGCGCCGAATCGACGTCCGCGTGTTTGGTTTGGCTGAAGTGACGCGCGACTGCGTTGCGGAAGGTCGGCAGTCCTGTCGAAGGGCCGTACGAGAAGTGCGGCACGCGGATGTAGGACGCGATCGCTTCGATGATTGCAGGCGCAACGGGCAAGTCGGGATCTGCGGCAGTGAGTGGGATGACGCCTTCGTCCACTGTGGCCCAACGGAGGTTGAAGGCTCGCACGCGAAGCGCTTCGAAGTCAGGCGAGCCGAGATCGTGAAGTGTGTGTTGCATCGCGTTCGCGTCTCATTTTACGCGACGAGTGGAATGCATGGAGCGCTGCGTCCGATTGGAGCGAGGAATTGCGCGCGCAATCGGCGGCCCTCGTCAAACATGCGTTGATGATGTGGTCTACGAAGCGTTGAGTAACGTGTGAACGCTGCGTTGATGTCCTGTGCAGACTGCGACTCTGCGAGAAGCTTCGCAAGCAGTGCTGCGTCCACGAGTGCACCGTTCGCGCCTTGACTTGTGAAGGGTAAACACGCATGCGCAGCGTCGCCGACGAGCGCGAGATTGCGATGCGCGAGCGCAGCCATCGGGGGCAAATCGCGCGTGGGCCAGAGATGCGATATCGAGAAGTCCGTGTTGTGGAACGCTTCGAGAACCTCTGGCGCCCAACCCTTGATGCGCTCGAACATGAAGCGCCGCATCGACTCTGGATTCGATGCAACGTTCGTCCAGCGCGCGGCGTCGAACTGCATGAACCACACTACGCGAGTCGCGCTCTCTGCGAGCATGCCGACGGCGAGTCCGCCTTCTTCATCGTGAAACTTTCGGAAAGTTGTGCCGAGTGCGCGCGCGAGTGCTGGAGCGTCAGCAACGGAGACGATCTCTTGCACCGCGACGTCGGAGAGTTTCGCTTCGGGGAAGAGTATCTCTCGGGTTCGCGAACGCGCGCCGTCGCATGCGAAGAACACATCGCCCTCGATCACGCTGCCATCTTGAAGTCGCACGGCGCGTGTGGACTCGTCCGCATGTTGATCGAGGCCCGCCATCGATGCGCCATCGATGAACTGCGTCTGGTTCGCCGCGGCGCGCAGCATCTCGAGGAATCGTTCGCGTGACACGCACACCGCGGACTCAATGGGCGTCTCCGCGAAGACTGCACCACTGCGCGAACGCAACGACACACGATCAATCGTTTGGCCCGCGCTTCTCCAATCGAACTCCGGTGCAATAGATTCGAGTGCTTGAATGCCGTTGGGCATCAGAATGAAACCCATCCCATTGGGCGCGCCTGGCAAGCGTCGTTCAAGAATGACTGATTCAGAAGCGACGTTTGATCCGCGAAGCGCGGCAGCGACTGCACAACCTGCAACACCACCACCAATGATGACTGAGCGCATAGGAAACTCCTCGTGGAGTGCTCGGTCTAGGACGCTAGACCAAAGCCTCTCGGAGTCATCCGCGCGAACAGCCTCAACCTCTCAGTTTCTGCGCTGATAAATGTTGAATATCTCGCTCATGCGGTCGCTTCAGTCACCCGGAGCACATCTTCGACGGTGGTGCGACCTTGTTTGACCTTTGCGAAGCCGTCGTCGCGAAGGGTGATCATCCCCCGCTCGATGCAGAGGCGACGGAACTCGACGACGTTGGGGCTGGTGATCACTTTGTCGCGCAGAAAGTCATCGAGGACGAGGAGTTCGTAGAGGCCGAGGCGACCAGCGTGTCCGGTTTGTCGACAGGCGTTGCAGCCTGCGCCAACCTTCATGTTGCCGAAGATCCCGTACATCGAGAGCACTTCTTCCATGTGCTCTGGAATTGGTTTCTCTGTCGCGCAGTTCGGGCAGATTTTTCGCACGAGTCGTTGCGCGAGCACCGAGTGCAGCGCAGCGCCCACGAGGAATGGTTCGACGCCGATGTTGATGAGTCGCGTGATCGAACTCGGCGCGTCATTCGTGTGCAGCGTTGACAACACTAAGTGGCCAGTGAGCGCCGCTTGAATCGCGGTCTGCGCAGTTTCTGCATCGCGAATTTCGCCGACCATGATGACATCGGGATCTTGACGCAGCAGCGCTTTCAACGCTTTCGCGAAGGTCATGCCGATGCGTTCGTGCGTTTGAATCTGCGTGATGCCAGACAGGTTGTACTCCACTGGATCTTCAACCGTCGACACGTTCAACTTGCGCGTGTCCATCTGGCGAATGGATGAGTAAAGCGTCGTCGTTTTACCGCTGCCCGTTGGACCAGTGACGAGAATGATGCCGTGCGGTTGATCGATCTGCTTCTTCCACACCGTGAGCGTGTCTTCGGAGAAACCCAAGTCATCGAGCGTTACTTGAATCGATCGATTGTCGAGAATGCGCATCACCGTCTTCTCGCCCTTGGGCGTGGGAACGGTAGAAACGCGAAGATCCAATCGTCGACCCATCACCGTCGCGCGAATGCGACCATCCTGCGGCAAGCGCTTCTCGGCGATGTCGAGATTCGCCATGATTTTCAGGCGACTCGTGAGCGCGGCATGCAACTTCTTCGGCGGCGTCATCGATTCAAAC
>Ga0209553_1000040_pt1 | contig 59563 bp, 48 predicted proteins | sample LauGreFBDMM110DN_2_FD_188217 | JGI IMG/M metagenome (GOLD analysis project Ga0209553, IMG submission 188217) | Freshwater lake microbial communities from Lake Michigan, USA - Fa13.BD.MM110.DN (SPAdes) (version 2) | ecosystem: Environmental > Aquatic > Freshwater > Lake | place: Lake Michigan...
CCACGCTTGTCTGGTTCTCACCTCGCTCAGATAACTCTATATCGGTCTGAGCCTGCGTGATTCTTTCTTGAAAAACACTACTATGATACGCAAAGATTCCTATTAAGCTGGCAGTCAGCACCATAATACTGATCATTTTTTTAATCTGCCTTCTGTATAACAAGAACAATAAAAAGAATAATATAACGACAGTAGTAAGGAGAGGCCCCCGCCCGTCCAGATTAAATTGAACAAATAATAGTAAATAAGCAACCGCCCAAAGCAATAACTCTATCTTGTTATTCTCACTTATACCTGCCCGGTAGAAGGCCAGCAAGACTCCAATCCCAATCACAAGTGAAAAATGCAGGTAGGCCATCTTCAGGGGTGGAATTCCAGAAACCTCCAAGTAAAATTGGTAATAGAGGCCTATGAGGAGAACTCCAAGGTAACCAATAACTAAGCCCCACCCCGCCCAAAATAGCCGATCCTTATTCAGAAGGGACAGATAGGGAATAAAGATCATCAGCCCAAAGTACTTATCCCACCTAAAACGCCCCGAGTTAGGCCAGTCGCTCCAGAGAATTCCCAGCAATAACACGCTACACAGAGAAAGGATCGCTACTGCCAGAGGTTCTTTAATGATTGACCTGAGTTGGAGCAGGCCACCGCACAGAATCCACACCAAGATGAGGAGGCTGCCCGCAGCAATCGCTGAGCCCTTATGCCACAGGACAATCCCGAAAATGAAAACGCAGCCTTGGCCGACAGATCACGCCAATCATTGATGCTTTGCACTGGATTAGATGAAGGGGTGACTAGATTTTTAAGCATGCTAACTCTTCAATCGCTGCGAGAAAACTTCTGTAAAAACCAGCTCGGCGCAGCGGTCTAGATTGATGGGAGGGGTGGGAATTGATTGCATTTATACCGGGAAGAACTGGGAATGGAGTCCAGACTATCGATTAGATTCGATCAAATATAAAACAGGTCTCCCCCCAGTTCTCAGTCGTCTTATGCTTTACCTTGAAGCCCGCCTGATCTAATAGGCTGACCGCCGCCTCCTGCTCTTCAACAGTACCTAGCTCTATAGTGACCGACTTTAACGCGGGATTTTTGAGTACTTTCTCTGCACCTTTAAGAATCGCGATCTCGATACCATCGACATCTATCTTGATATAGTTGGGATATGGGAAACCCCACTTCTCGCATAAATCGTCCAGCGTTACCCCAAACATGCCCTGAATATGGCTGGCAGGTCTTTTCATGTTCTTCAGATCTTCTGTGCCAAACTGGGAACGGTTTCCCCCAGGAATAAATTTAGGAATATACAATTGGGAGAAACCACTCTGCCCGGAAACAGCGACACAATAGGCTGTGATATTCTTTTCAAGCTTGTTTAAGTAGATATTCCTGTTCAGCGAATAGTAATTGAGGCCCTGTGGCTCAAAGGCATACACTCGCACCTTATCTCCATACTTCTTCGCAGGGTATAGCGAATACTGACCAATATTAGCCCCCAGATCAAAGTAGCACGAGTTAGGCTCAAAACTATCGAGCCAATCCAGCGTATCGGGCTCCTTAATGGAGTAAGTCTTCGCTCTCATCAAAGTCCGCCAATGATCCACAGCAACGCGAATCGACTGACCCCTAACTTTTACTTTTGTGTATCCACCCTTTAGACCATAAAGCACCACCAAAAGGACCGATAGAAAGCTCTCGAAGAAGGAACCCATCCGAACTGCTACCTCACTTTATTAGACTCTGGCCAAGCCAACTCGACTAAGCCTCGTTAATTCAAAAACGAGTTGTAACTTCTTCTTAAATACGAAAACACAATAAACATACGGTCATGGTATGCGATCTCAGTAATCAGCTAGCCTCGATTTAAGGTTAAAATATAGCTCGATTAGGCTTTTCGACAATGAGTATATCACGCTGCCTTTGTATGCAGACTGTTGCGGTATTCTAGGGCGAAGTGCATGTCATATTGTTAGAGTAACTGCAAAAGGGTGGGTTTCTGAGTGACTTCGGTCGTTACTGATGAGCGCCTCATCATATTTAGCAACCCGCAATAACGGCATGTATGACATGAAAGGATAATATGAAAGCAATCATTCTTGCAGGCGGCCTAGGCACTCGCATCAGCGAGGAAACGTCGACTCGACCCAAGCCCATGATTGAAATTGGTGGCAAGCCTATTTTGTGGCACATCATGAAGACCTACTCGAGCCATGGCATCCATGATTTTGTTATCTGCTGCGGCTACAAGGGCTACGTAATCAAAGAGTATTTTGCCAACTACTTCCTGCATATGTCGGACGTCACCTTCGATATGGAATCAAATAAAATGGAGGTTCACCAGCGCAGCGCCGAACCCTGGAAGGTGACGCTGGTGGATACAGGTGATGAAACCATGACCGGTGGTCGCTTAAAACGGGTATCCAATTACGTCGAGGATGAGAAATCCTTTTGTCTCACCTACGGCGATGGAATAAGCAATATCGACATCACCAAACTGATTAATTTTCATGAAACTCAAAACGTCAAGGCAACCCTGACCGCAACCATCCCTCCCGGGCGCTTTGGCGCATTGAAAATAAATGGCAATAAAGTTCATTCTTTTCAGGAAAAACCAGAGGGGGATGGTGCAGTAATCAATGGTGGTTTTTTTGTGCTGTCACCAGAGATCTTTGACTACATCACCGATGACCGAACTATCTGGGAGCAAGACCCATTGCAGCGTCTAGCAGAAGAAGGGAATTTGGCGGCATTTCATCATGGTGGCTTCTGGCAGCCGGTAGACACACTCCGAGACAAGATATATCTCGAAGAGTTATGGCAATCTGGCAATGCGCCATGGAAAGTGTGGTCGTGAATCCCTTATTCTGGAAGGAGAAACGCGTCCTCCTGACCGGCCATACCGGTTTCAAAGGAAGTTGGCTCTCTCTATGGTTACAATCCATGGGTGCGCAATTGGTTGGCTACGCACTCGCGCCACCTACCAATCCAAGTTTATTTGTCGCAACAAATGCTGCTGAAGAGATGACTAGTCTCGTGGGGGATATACGAGACTTCTCTTCGTTATCATCTGCATTTGTGAAATATCAGCCTGAGATCGTCATCCATATGGCTGCACAGCCTTTGGTGCGCTATTCCTACGTCAACCCAATCGAGACCTACTCTACAAACGTAATGGGCACAGTCCACCTGCTTGAAGCTTCGAGACTGGTCGGTAGCGTTCGTGCAATCGTGAATGTAACAAGCGACAAATGCTATGAGAATCATGAGTGGTTATGGGGTTATCGCGAGAATGAGCCGATGGGTGGGCATGACCCTTACAGCAGCAGCAAGGGCTGTGCTGAACTGATCACATCAGCCTACCGAAGCTCTTACTTCAATCCGATGGATTATGCAAATCATGGCATAGCCTTAGCCACCGCAAGGGCGGGTAATGTGATCGGCGGGGGCGACTGGGCAGAAGACAGACTCATTCCAGACATAATGAATGCCATTACTCATGGCAACCCAGTAAATATTCGTAACCCCCGCGCTATCCGACCGTGGCAACATGTTTTGGAACCTTTGAGCGGCTACCTACTGCTGGCGGAAAGGCTCTATAGAGAAGGCCCTAGTTACGCGGAAGGATGGAACTTTGGCCCGAGCGATGAAGATGCCAAACCGGTATTGTGGATCACCGAGCGACTGATTGACATGTGGGGAGAAGGTGCAAGTTGGGTACTAGATGAGAAGAGTCATCCACACGAGGCGCATCATCTAAAGCTGGATTGTTCCAAGGCTAAAGCACGCCTGGACTGGTATCCGAGATGGCATCTGGAAAACGCTCTGAGTGCGATTGTTGACTGGCACCGAGCATACCAGCATGGGAAGAACATGCATGATTTAACACTGCATCAGATCCGCACGTATGCCGATAGCACCCAAAAATACAGGTCAGGAGTATGAATTGGATAAGGTAGAACTGAAAAAACAAATTTTAGGGTTGGTCGAGCAATATAGCGCCCTACAATATGCAGAGAAATCTTTCACGGCAGGCACTGATGTAATACCCCCTTCAGGTAAGATCATTGGTGTCGGCGAGCTAAAAAACATGGTCGAGGCATCCCTAGATGGATGGCTCACCGCCGGACGTTTTAATGAGGCCTTTGAGCAGCGCTTGGGAGGCTTTCTAGGTGCGAAGCACGTACTCACTACCAATTCAGGCTCATCTGCCAATCTGCTGGCTTTTTCGGCATTAACTTCGCCACAACTCGGTGAGCGCGCTATTAAGCCAGGTGATGAAGTCATCAGTGTTGCCGCCGGCTTTCCGACCACAGTTAATCCCATCCTGCAATACGGAGCAGTTCCGGTGTTTGTGGACGTGCACATTCCCACTTATAACATTGATCCGGAATTGATCGAGGCTGCTATATCGGATAAAACCAAAGCGATTATGCTGGCACATACCCTGGGCAATCCATACGACCTCACCAAGATCGTTCACATCGCAAAAAAATATAACCTCTGGTTGGTGGAGGACTGCTGCGATGCACTGGGGTCTACTTACGATGGAAAACTTGTTGGTAGTTTTGGAGACATTGGGACCTTAAGCTTCTACCCGGCCCACCATATTACCATGGGTGAGGGGGGGGCAGTCTTTACGAATAATAGCGACCTCAAACGTATCATCGAGTCATTTCGAGACTGGGGGCGTGATTGCTACTGCCAGCCAGGTAAAGATAATACCTGTGGCAAACGCTTTGGCTGGCAACTCGGCACGTTGCCATTTGGGTATGACCATAAATACACTTACTCACACCTAGGCTACAATCTAAAAATATCAGATATGCAAGCAGCCTGTGCCTTAGCGCAGATGGACAGACTTCCTGGATTCATCGAAGTACGCAAACGAAACTTCAATATCCTAAAAGACCGGCTGAAAACTTGTGAGGAGTTCCTTATCCTGCCTGAGGCAACAACTGGTAGCGATCCGTCTTGGTTTGGCTTTCCTATTACCATTCGGGATGGAGCTGGTGTCGCACGTGTCGATCTACTCAAATACCTTGATCAGTACAAAATTGGTACGCGCCTACTATTTGCTGGAAATCTAACACGTCAACCATATTTCAAAGATCATACCCATCACGTTAGCGGAGACCTCACAAATACCGACAAGGTAATGAACAACACCTTCTGGGTCGGGGTTTATCCGGGACTAAATGAAGACATGTTGAACTTCATGGTAGAAAAACTTGAAGCATTCTTTGGTATTAACTTCTAGAGCAGTCAAGCTATCAAGGCCTCATTGAAATCTTCTGACGCGCTTACCCAGTTTCTAATAGCCCATAAGGTTCAAACTTGTTTTGAGCTTGTGGGCGGGATGATCACACATCTTCTGGATAGTTTTGCCGAATCGAAGCAATTCAACATCATCTCAATGCACCATGAGCAATCTGCGGCGTTTGCTGCTGAAGGCGTGGCAAGACATACCAAAGGAAAAACAATTGCCGTTGCCATGGGAACTAGTGGCCCCGGCGCAACCAATCTAATAACCGGTATCGGAAGTTGCTGGTTTGATTCTGTGCCTTGTCTATTTATTACGGGGCAAGTTAATACTGGTGAACTCAAAGGCTCTAAGCTTATAAGACAACAAGGTTTTCAAGAGCTAGATATCGTTGCGGTTGCCCAGTCACTTACTAAATATGCAATTAGGGTACATGACCCAAATGATCTATTACCAGAGTTGCACAAGGCTTTATCAGCTTCACTCAGCGGTCGCCTAGGCCCTGTGTTACTAGATATTCCAAATGATGTTCAACGAGCTGAGATCTCAGATATCCAGCTCACGAAATGGCTAAATACACCACTGGAAATTATATCTGGACCTGAGATATGCTCGAGCAAGTTGAGAGATTTGGAGAGACTATGTAGAGATGCACGCTACCCACTGATCTGCATCGGTGGTGGTGCGCGCTGGGCAGATACAATGGATGAGTGGTTGTTGACAGCTGATATGTTAGGTGTCCCTTATGTATCGACGCTTATGGGCCATGAACGGGTTGTCGCACGTAGGAATTACTTCAATATGATTGGCAGTTATGGTAATCGCGAGGCCAACTGGGCCGTGCAGAATTGCGATTTACTAATCGTTGTTGGCGCACGACTCGATGTCCGACAAACAGGATCAAACGTGGATGATTTTGCCCGTCAAGCCAATATCGTTCAGATAGATATCGATCCTTCTCAACTAAATAATAGAGTTCGGGCTGACCTCGACATATGTGCGACGGCCGCAAGCTTTTTCAAGGCATTCCCCCTCAAAGAGGTTATATTCAAAAATATAGATAAGGGCTGGGCAGCGACGCTATTAACACGGCGTGACCAAGCCCAAAATAATGAATATACGGACTGGAAAATCAGTCCTAGCGAGGTCTTCAAAAGACTAAACCACATTTTAGCTAAATACGCGGTTGATTATGTCTGTGATGTGGGCAACCATCAGATGTGGGCTGCACAAAACTTACGTCTATCAACTAATCAGGCCGTTCATTATAGTGGGGGGATGGGTGCTATGGGTTTTGCCTTGCCGGTAGCGTTGGGGGTAGCCATTCAATCCAAGAACAAGGTCGTCGTAATTACCGGGGATGGAAGCCTGCAAGTCAATATCCAAGAACTAGATACACTTAAACGTCTCGGATTAGATCTGACTATTATCGTCATGAATAACTCAATATTAGGGATGGTCAAAAATTTTCAGGATATGTACTTCGATGGTCGTGACCAATCGACCAGAAAAGGATATAGCAGCCCCTCATTCACAGATGTTGCAGTAGCCTATGGAATTAAAGCACACCGCGCAACTACAATAACCGAAATGGATCATTTCTTAAATTTAATAGCAGAGAATACAAGCCCTATGCTCATCGAGATAATGATGGAGGGGGCAACAGAATGCCGTCCGCGCCTAGCCTTTGGGTCAAAACTAGATGAGCAATTTCCAAAGCTTCCCACCTAACCAGCAAGAAGTCACTATGCCAAGAATAGCAATTCTCGGGGCATCTAGCCAAATCGCCAAAGACCTAATTATTTCCGCTGCCAATATGGATGAGGTGGATCTTCATCTATTCGCTCGCTGCCCTGATGATGTAAAGAAATGGCTAAACTTGGCCGGGTTGTCTGGGTGCTATCCTGTGAATGACTTTTCAGTTCTTAGTCAACACGAATTCGATGCTGTCATTAATTTTATCGGGGCAGGCAATCCGACACAAATCATGACGATGGGCAATTCAATCTTCGACATAACTCTACAATTTGATGAAATTGCTCTTGACTATCTGCGGGCACACCCCGCCTGCCGTTACTTGTTCCTGAGCAGTGGAGCTGCATACGGTTCACGATTCGAGGGACCCGCAACGAGGAATACCTTAGCTACTTTTAAAATTAATGACCTGCCCCCTCAAGAATGGTATGGAGTGGCCAAACTGCAGGCAGAATTCAGGCATCGGTCATACACTGACCTATCCATATTTGATATTCGTATATTTAATTACTTCAGTAGGACTCAAAATATTTCAGCACGTTTTTTAATCACGGACATTCTGCGGGCCATTCGCGACAAAATAGTGTTAAAGACTTCGCCAGACTATATTGTGAGAGACTTTCTGCACCCCTCAGATTTTTATAGATTAGTATGTGCGCTACTCTTAGCTCCTGCTGCTAATGCCGCGGTTGATTGCTATAGTTGCGCGCCCATCGACAAACCCACTTTACTTAAAACAATGCATGAAGAATTTGGCCTGCGGTATGAAACGACTGAGTTAGCTACTAGTGTTGACGCGACAGGTAACAAACCCAACTACTACTCGCTAAATGCCCGCGCTGCTGACTTTGGATATGAACCCACAATGACTTCTTTAGAAGGCATATTGAAGGAAACTACTGCGATATTGCAACAAAGAACATTCTGGACTAGCTAGGACCAATCTCAAGCAGTCTCTCTTAAAAAGACTTCTTATACTCAAAATAATTGACATAGCACGGATGACATTTTAGCCTGAATCGATAATCCGCCTAACTTTCAGTGACTTCTTGAGAATGGATGCAACTCTCAATGAATCAAAAGTTCGAGCTTTATTGATCGCGGCGTAAAATTTTGCTATTGACGTAGAGATCGAACAGTAGATTTCTTACCAAGAATCCGCGCCAAGAAATGACTCAGTACACCGGCATGAGGACTCTGCAGTAAGTCATACAGCACTCTTGCTTTATTCTCACCCATCAAGGAAAGATATAATATGACTAAAAAATTTGCCCATGACTCTGGAAATATACTCACTATATAAGACGTGCTCCGCGTAACTCCAGCAGTGTCGGTCGACCAGACCCTGTTAAACTCTGTTTTTGTATAAACCCCCATCGCTCTATGTTTTAGCAATACGCCTAATCGGCGCCACGGCTCACGTGGACAAACTTTTCTTTTGACAGCATCTGGAAATTCCGTAAATGACCAGATTAGATTCGGCCACCAAATCATCCAAGTTTCAAATCGGGCAGCATTCCAAGTAGAGTTACCAAGTCGAATAATGACCGACGGTTTCGCCATGACTCTGACATTAACGACAGATGGACTCTGGAAGACTACACCAACATGAACAAATCCAGTTCCATAATAAGAAGAAGCGTTCTTGGAGAGCCAATAAGTTCGTCGAATTACCAAACACCCGACAAATGACAGATACTTTGCATTCCTAATAAAGAAATTATCTCGATCCTCTTCACGATAAAGCTGGTCAGAATCGAGTTTCATCAACTTGTTCTCTAGCTCAACAGACAAGTCTGCATTCCTGACTTCCGAATTGACTACAATCAGGTCATTTCCACCCCCAAGAACAGACAGCACATTAGCAATAGCTCCAGTGCTTAGCAGGTCATCATCTGACATTAACCAGCAGTATTCCCCTTTTGCAAACTTAACGGCCTCATCATAGTTGCGATCAAAGCCCGTATTCTCTTGCTTACGAAAATAACGAATTTCTGGGTGGCGCAACTGATACTGCGTGACCACTTCCGTAGTGTTATCTGATGATGCATTATCCATAATAACAATTTCAACACCAGGCTCAAGCTGCACCACCATAGAGTCCAGAGTCTCACCAATGAATTTGGCTCTGTTGTAGGTTCCAATACAGATAGATAACCTAGGGCCTGCAAGAGGGGGCACCTCTTGCCTGGTATAGGGGGTAATTACGGCATCTAGCTCTGCAACAAGACCAGTCAACATATTGACATCAAAATCGGAACCACTCTGGGCGAGCACTGACGCGACCTCATAATTACTCACCCCTCGCCTTGTTAAGAGACTCCTCTTCAAGAAGGGAAATTTAAATTTAGTGATGAGTGGTTTCCAGAATCGAAATGTAGGATCGATTTCACTCTTGGGCCGCTCAAGATATGAGGTCTGATCGGGCATATCCTCTAAAGGATAGAGCGCCGCTAGCCGAAATTGTTTACCAAGTATCCGAGCAAAACCCACTTCATATTTTCGGATTACTGCGCTCTTGAGCCGAATGGCTTTGACGTGGTCAAAAAAATTGACGAACTCTTTTGATAAGACCACGGGTCTTTTGCAATAGATGAAGTAAGACTGCAGGTGCGGATAATACCGAAAGCTATCTGTCATTCCGACGATATCGGCATCGCAGTTTTTCAATCTGGTGATGATATCGCCGAAGTCGAATAGGGGTCCGTAAACGCTATCATTGGTCAATAAAAGTCCGGAATGCTCATGGTACTGAGGATACGCTTCCAGCCCTACTTTCCAGCTATAAAAATCATAGCCTCTATTCTCTCGACTGATTATTCTGATGCAGCAGCCGGCTAATTTCTCTAGATCTGATTCTGAGATGCTAGCACTTGTACTGATGAACACCGTATCAAATCCCGCCATCTTGAGTTGCCGAAGATAGTAGTACACACTCTCCCTGACAATATTCTCGCCATCGTAACTGCTGAAGAGGCATAACGGTCTGACGTGATCGGGGGATATTGCTCCTTCCACGTTATATCTAATGTGAGGCTCATTACTGGACTGCCCTCGTGTGAGCACACAGAGCAGTAACTCACACTGGTACCCAAGATCCTTGAGGATCGATTTAATCCTCCACTCTAGAGACAAGATGTATCCTCCTTGCCGGGGCGGGGCGCACCATTCCGAGAGCCTTGGCTACTGGACTGCAGCTGCATCATCCCACGAACGGATCTTGATTCCATTCGCACGGCTCCAAAATAAAAGAGACGAGCGCAGCGGAGGTGAAATATCGGGCGACATCCATATTTCAGAAACGCGCTTATCTGGACGCAGCCAGCCGTGTAGTGAAAGCTCAATTACCACCCTCAGACTCATCGACCGATTAGGCATATGTAAGCACCAAATCTGAGGAGCAGGTTTACGCGTAAGCCAGTGAACACAACCCCCCTCCCGAAATATGACTTCGACCTCATCAAGAAGATTAGCTGGTAGATGATCTAACGGCAGGTTGCCTGAGAAGAGCAAAACGTTACGTTTCGCATTGGGATAGCGCGAGAAATAGAGGCTGCGGTTATGTCGCACCAACTCCAGATAGGATAAGCTACGGCCAAACGAACCACCACCCTTGTGATAGATTCTCGCGTTCGGGTGCACGCCCATACGCCAACCAAGTAGATCTAGCCGACGGCCCAGATCAATATCTTCATAATAACCACGCCCGAATACCGGATCGAAGCCGCCAATTTTCTGGAACACATCGCGCCGGATCAGAAACGCGTAACCACGTAACCGGTGAGTCAGGATATAGCCCCCAAGTTGCCGCGGGTATCGGTCGAAGTCATACTCAGCATAATAGTTCCCGGAGGGGATAATGAGGGCCAACTTGGGATCGGCCTCCATCGCGGCACACAACATCGGCAAAAAATCCTCACTCGACTCGGTGTCTGAATTGAGTACCAGTACGTAGGTCGCGTCGGAGCGACCGATCGCCTCATTCACTGACAAACCAAAACCCTGGTTCTTCACTGAGTGATGAACACGCACACGCTCATATGATAATTGATCAAGCATCTCTCGCGTCTCAGCGCCAGAAGCATCATCCTGGACATATATGTATCTGACCGACCGCCCGAGATGGGCAACGATGGAATCGATACATCGCCGCGTCAGATCAGGCGCATTGTAGACCGGGATTACCACATCGATGGATGGCATTCCTGGTTCAATTGTTTCACCTGATAACTTGCTGGGTAACTCCTCTGACAATGGGACCTGATCATTGCTCTGAACTTCCTTAAGTACCGTTACCTGTTCCGTTTCCTCAGTTGATACTGTCACTGGAAGAACAGATTCCTTCTGTTGAGTCGGAACCGCTGTAGGCTTTGTCCGTACCTGCGACTCCAGCAGTGCCACAAACCGTGGCAACACATCCGGCCCTCCTACATGGAGCATCTCGTCGATGAATCGTTGTCGATGCTCCTCGATATAGAATGAATCACACCCATTTCTAAGAAAACCATCGATCTTTTCATATACGTCATCACGGCAGCGTAACTCTGTCTCGGGCATGTAATGAGCCACCGTTGATCGTCCTGCAATCAGGTAGTCAGCCGCTAGGACTGGTTTACCCACCTTAACCGCTTCAAACGAGACCGATGTGGCTAGATCAACAATGACATCGGCCCACTCCAGCAGATGCGCTGAATGAACACCACCGCCTGCCACGCTCACGTTTGGCAACTTCCGTAGAGAGGAGTCCCTGGTCAGGGTCTGCTGCCAACCACCCCGAGTGTGGGGCTTAATCATCAATTCCACGCCAGGGAAAGAGGCGATCAGTTGTACCACATAGCCGACCTCCTCCCAGAAGGTCGTAAAATTACTCTTTCTGAGGAACATCAGTACCTTGAGCTTACTATCAGAGCGCGTCAGTGGTGTAGACGGCAATAAGGTCGCAAGCTTGGTCAACCACTCATCGCAATAGCGCGGCGAACCGAGAACAGCAATCCTCTCGTTATCCATGAAGGGACGGAATCGTCCAGCACACAACTCGTTTGGCACCACCAGCCTGTCAAACATTCGCCCAGCCGAGAATAGAGCATCCGGGCCGAGTTTCAGCTCATTACGTCGTATTAGTTGACTGGCATGGGGACTATCCCCGTGTGGCAATGACACGATACTAAGACCCGCGTCATGCACCATCGACACTACGATCTCGACCCACTCCACGCTGATGGTTGAGTTTCTTTCAACCCAATCAAAAGCCACCACGCCCCCATCGGTCCCCTCAAAAGTACGTGTTAATAAGTGCTGGGTGATTCGATGCCAGATTGGTTCGCGCCTCTTGGCATTGTAGATCTGGGCCACTGCATTAACGATCGGGCCCAGCAGTGGGAGCCTCAACCCGCGGATCAGTAGCAGCATCTGCACACGCCACCTGATGAAGTCAGGAAGAGTCAATAATTCCTGAATATGCGTCACCCGTACACCCGGCAACTTCTTCAAGAACTCGATACGGAAATCATTACGAAAATACTCAAAACCGATCAGAACGACATCGCAGCCATGGCCAGAATCGACCCACTTGGAGATGACCGGAGTAATGTGGTCTACATCGTTATAATGACGAAGAAAGAAGAGGGCTTTCATACCCTTACCCTTAAGGGATTGAAGGTGGGAAACTTATCAATCATTGTTGAATATTCCGGGGCTGGACTTAAGGATAAAAACGTTCGCAATTTTACACCGTGAGATACTCAATTACCATGCTATTCAATGCCCTGTAACCCTATCTCGAAATGCCACGTGCAAAATCAGTCGCTTCAGCTTCTCGCAGAGAACCGCCGCTAATGGTAGGATAGCGTTCAGGATGGATGGCCTGGTTCCATTAGGGGCCATTCGATCCGAGAACAGAGTATCGATGAATCACAAATACCAACAAACTTAAACTACCAATGAAAACAATTGCTGTGATACCCGCACGCATGGGCTCATCTCGCTTTCCGGGAAAACCGCTCGCGAAATTACTCGGGCGCACTATGCTTGAGCATATCTATAAGCGCATCACCATGAGCAGTGCGCTTAATGCCACCTATATTGCCACCTGCGATGAGAAAATCCGTCAGGCGGCTCAAAGTTTTGGTGCCAATGTGATCATGACTGCCGACACTCATGAACGTGCCAGCGACCGGGTAGCAGAAGCGGTTGCTGGGATTGAAGCGGATCTCATTGTCATGGTCCAGGGTGATGAACCGATGACACGTCCAGAAATGATTGATATGGCGGTCGCACCCTTTCGAGACGACCCGCAATTAGGATGTGTGAATCTGGTACGTCGCATCCAAAGCGAATCTGATTTCTATGACGTTAACACCATCAAGGTCGTCATGAACCAGCAAGGGGATGCACTCTATATGTCACGGCAGCCGGTCCCAAACTTAGCCAAGTCAGGCTTTGCAGAGACCCTCGCTTATAAACAGGTATGCATCATCCCCTTCCGGCGTGCCACCCTGTTCGACTATACCCGCTTGCCATCCACGCCTCTGGAACGACTTGAATCTGTCGATATGCTGCGTCTATTGGAGCATGGGCAACGAGTGAAAATGATCGAGACTGAGTTCGATACCCAGGCGGTCGATACCGAGGCCGATCTTGCACGGGTGGCGAAACTGATGGCAAACGACCCCCTACTCGCCTCCTACTGAAGATAATCACCGCCTGTAATGAACACCCTGTGATGCCCCTTATTAAGGAATATTCATGCAACTAAAATCAAGATTATCTAAAGGTGATCTGACCATCGGCTCTTGGATCACTCTGGGACATCCATCGATAGCCGAGATTATGGCCGCTGCTGGTTTCGACTGGCTGGTTCTGGATATGGAGCACAGCGTGCTAGAGCTGAGTGAAATACAGACTCTGATTCAAGTGCTTGACGGAAAACAGTGTCCGTCCATTGTGAGATTAACCTCGAATCACCCCGATCAGATCAAGCGTGTTATGGACGCGGGTGCTACCGGTGTCATGGTCCCGATGGTAAAATCTGCTGAGGATGCCAGGGCTGCGGTGCAGTCGGTCTACTACCCTCCCAGAGGACAGCGCGGAGTCGGTCTGGCCCGCGCACAGGGTTATGGTTCAAGCTTCCAGAAGTACCGCAGCTGGCTGGAAGAAAATGCCGTCATTGTGGCCATGATCGAGCATGTAGATGCGGTTAATTCGATCGATGAGATCCTCGCCGTTGACGGGATTGATGCATATATCATCGGTCCTTACGATTTATCCGGATCCATGGGTCGTCCCGGAGATCTTAACCATCCGGACGTACAGTCCGCGATAACGCGGGTGCTAGAGGCCGGACACCGCTCCGGCAAGCCGGGGGGCATCCATGTAATCGAGCCAGACCAAGACGAGTTACAGCGCCGTATTACTGCCGGCTTCAACTTTCTTGGCTATGGACTGGATATCCGTATCCTTGACTCGGTCTGCCGCAGCCATATGAAAACGATTAGGGAGAGATTGTGAGTAAGATTGTCATCTCCACCTCCTCATTCGGAGTGGACAGCAACCCTCCCCTCCAGCTTCTGCTGAAAGCGGGGATGCACATTGTCAGCAACAGTTTTGGGCGGAAACTCACCGAAGAAGAGGTCACCAAGCTGCTTGGTGAAGACACTGTCGGCATGATCGCCGGCATAGAACCCTTGACCGAGCACGTATTCGCATCTTCCAGTAACCTCCGAGTGGTATCCCGCTGTGGCGCCGGTCTGGACAGTGTTGACCTAGAAGCAGCAAAACGTCACAACATTGCCGTCACCAACACCCCCGAGGCTCCGTCCCAAGCAGTGGCTGAACTCACGCTGGGTCTGATCTTGTCTGCACTGAGACGGATATGTCAGACCGATCGGCAGTTACGTGCAGGGGAATGGCCGCGTATGCAAGGACAGTTGCTCGCCGCTCAAGTGGTCGGCATCATTGGTCTTGGACATATTGGACGTCGCGTTGCCCGTCTGTGTCAATCCTTTGGAGCTGAAGTCGTATCACATGACCCTCATATCGATCAATCTCCGGACGGGGTGACATTGCTGCCGCTGGAAAAATTACTGGCAGAATCAGATATCATCAGTCTGCATCTCCCATACAGCACAGAGAGCCACCACCTACTCGGCGCAGAATCCTTTGCTCGCATGAAGACTGGCGCAATCGTAATCAATGCCGCTCGAGGTGGTCTTGTTGATGAGTCCGCACTAGAAGAGGCGCTCAATTCTGGAAAGCTTGGTATGGCCGCGCTCGATGTTTTTGAACAGGAGCCTTATCTTGGTCCACTACTCAAATGTAATAATATAATTATGACCTCTCACATCGGCTCTCTTGCAAGAGAGGCTCGTCAACGGATGGAGATCGAAGCCGCGGAGAATCTTCTCCAGGGGTTGATCAGAGCAGGTTTAATGGAGAACCTATAAATAATGAACTCTAACAAAATTGCCATCGTATTCGGCGCCAGCGGATTTCTTGGAAGTCATGTGGCTGATGCGCTGTCATCTGCCGGTTATAAGGTACGTTTATTTGATCGCTGTCTCTCGCCTTATCTCAGTCCCGATCAGGAGATGATCATCGGTGACATCATGGACTTAAACCAGGTGGTAGAGGCGACTCGTGGGGCGAGCGTGGTCTACAACTTCGCAGCCATCGCCGATATTGATGAAGCACACAACAATCCACTCGCCACCGCAAGCGTCAATATCCTGGGTAATATGCATGTCCTGGAGGCGGCCCGCCTTGCAGGTGCCCATCGTTTTGTTTTCGCCAGCACCATCTACGTCTACTCCGAGTCCGGCTCCTTCTACCGAGCGAGTAAGCAAGCTGCAGAGCGCTTTATCGAGACCTATCATGAGCGTTACGGGCTAGAGTACAGCATCTTGCGGTATGGATCTCTGTACGGCAGACGTGCCGATACCCGCAACGGCATCTACCGCATGCTGCAGGAGGCGGTGGAGCGTCACTCGATTACTTATCAAGGTAGCGGTGAGGCGATCCGTGAGTACATTCACGTTGAAGATGCCGCGCGGATGAGCGTACAAGTACTAGCCCCTGAGTTTGCCAACCGACATCTGATCCTAACCGGGCAAGAGCGTCTACGCATCAAAGAGGTCATGACCATGATCTCTGAAATTATGCCGTGGAAGGTAGACCTGAACTTTAATGAGGGCAATGCGGTACACCACTACGAAATAACGCCCTATGCATTTCAACCCCGTGTCGGTCGAAAGTTGGTGCTCAACGAGCATGTTGACCTAGGACAAGGTCTGCTCGACTGCCTCAGAGATATCCATACAGCCTTACATCACTCGGGGGATAACGATGACGCCACGCCAGCAGTATCTGACAATAGGGCATGAGCACGAGGAACTGGCAGGCCATCATATTCGATTTTGATGGTGTGGTGGTTGAGTCAGGAGACATTAAGACTCAGGCATTCGCTGATCTCTACCGGCCTCATGGTGAGGCGGTCACATCAGCCGTGGTTGAGTACCACAAAGCTCATGGTGGTATGTCGCGCTACCAAAAGTTCCGCTACTTTCAACAGCACCTGCTAGGCAAGCCACCTCTGACAGTGGAAGAGGAGAAGGAACTGGATCAACAGCTCTCTAAACGAGTGGTCGAGTCCGTCATTGGTAGCCAGGCGGTACCCGGTGCAAATGAGTTCATCCGTCAGCAAGCATCTCTTATACCGCTATTTGTAGCCTCTGGCACACCGGAAACAGAGCTCATTACCATCGTCACACGCCGCGGCCTAGCACCCTACTTTGTCGAGGTACGAGGCTCCCCCACATCGAAGCAGACCTTGATCGCAGATATTCTGTCGGCCCACTCCCTCACCCCTGAGCATGTTTTAATGATCGGTGATGCTCTGATTGACTACCAGAGTGCAGATCTGAATGGTGTCTCGTTCCTGGGCCGGGTGCGCGCTGGAGATGACAACCCATTCCCGCCACAAGTTGAAACAGTGGTCGATCTGAATTCTTTACTTACCTGATTGACTGACAGTCTCAAGGCGCACAGATTCAACCCATGTTCCCGGTATCAACGCAGCACACCCTTTCTCAACAATTGCCAGAGAATTTTATAGCCCCATAACACGGGATGCCGTCTCAGCATGGGGGTGATCTCAACATGCACCCCGGTATGTCGTTCGATCTTCCAGGCAGCGTAACTTACGCAATCGCGGAAGGTAAATGCCGCCTTCGTCAGTCTCAGAACTGACAGAACTCTACCTTGCCAGCGGCGCAGCCGCCAGTTCCGCAGTGATCGTTGTTGCTCTGTCTCATCAGCCAAGCAGCGGTAACCACCATCTTGCATGGCCTCCATTTTCCCCATCAGCATCGGCATAGCCTGTGCCGTCAGTCTTGTGTAGTCCTCAAGATTCAGTTGGGTCAGTTGGTGGGCTCTTGTCGCCCTCTCGGTTCGAAGTTCTGCCGCATAGGTCAGAGATAATCCCTTGGTCCAGATTTCTTCTGCAGTGACCATGCATGACCCCAGTGCTGGGATGCTCGACCCGAGAAATGTTACCACCGCATGGGCTAACGCATGGTGGATGCGATGTCGAGTGGCGTCATCTCTCACATGCATCAGCCGTGTGGGCTGAGCAAAACGAGCCCACAGATAGGGATGGAACCAATCGCGAGTGCCCTGTTCAAAGTCCGCCATTGATACCACTGCATACTTTGCGCGAAACTTCTTCTCCTGATCCGATGCCTCCAGATAGAAAACGTTCGGCGCCAGCCATGCATTGAGATGTCGCAAGTGATGCTCTGGGTAGGCACGACTATAGTCATCCACCACAACATAAAAATCAACAACCCCATCAGCTGCATCTTGCGAGCGTAGGCATGATCCATAAAGAATCACCGCATCCAGCGATACACCGAAGCGCGCAATCAGCTCATCGACCAGGATCGAGAAGTCTGTCGGTACCGCCCTAGAACTCATGGATGCCATCTCCAGAATTAAGCTATCTGGGAGATGTCGACTTGATACCGACACAGAGTCCATTATTATTATGCGTTTGTAGTTGTATCACCCGGTACCAGGAAGGTAACCGGCCCAGCTGCAGAAATACGTAGCGGCCCATCTTGACTTGTTGCCCGGTAAAACTCACCGTCGATGATGTAATCATCATCCATCAGTATCTCTAGTACGTTAGTATTATGACTGTGATATCCATCCTGCTCCTTGAGGGCCGCATTATGGCCTGATAGTAGAAGCCGTAATGCGTGCCAAGGAGGGCTCTTCTGTTGCTCAACATATGTAACATGCAGAGGTTCTTTCTCCCGCCCCCAGTAGGGGCGCATACCGAACAACAATCGGTCAAGAGCACTGACAAAGAGGAGTAGATAGGTTCCTTTATGAGTCAGACCATTCTTATCGGTGATTGACATCTGAGTCGGCGCCCATAGCCCAGTCCTTCGTCCAAGAATCACTCCAACAAGATATCCCAACATGATGATTCCAGAGTAAGCCTCCCCGGTGATGCCAAAATGCTTAACTTGGCTCCGAGAGAGTATTACGGCATGCGCAATCAGACCGACACCAAAGAACATGCCATAAACCTTAGTGGTCCCGGGTTGCTCAATAGAAAGTACCGGGCGTTGCAATAACAGAGGGGTAGACCGCTCCAATAAACAATCTCTCAATCGCCGCAAGATGGACTCTGGTGTACTCATCATCCCAAGATCCAGCGCAATCATATTAGTGGTGCCCCCAGGAACGATTGTCAGAATCGGCCACTTTACAGGCTGTGATATAAAGAGGTGGGTCAACACTGCCTGAACTGTTCCGTCACCACCAATGATTACCAGCAAATCAATATCGGCCTTCAAGAGGGCATCCATCGATGCACTGATCTCCGGTTTATCCGATGCTTCCAAACAAATCGAGGCGGAAATCTCCGCAAGAATATTTCTCACCACATCAATATTCTTGCGGATACGGCCACTGCGAGGATTTAAAAGAAATCCAACCTTGGCCGTTCCAGAAGCTAATCTATCGATCTGTGACTGCTCTACCATCTATCCTAACCAGTACACGACTTAAAATCTGAACAGCCATTTTTTCTTTACCCCGACAGATAACACTCGCCAAATGCTGCCGTAAATTGCCCTGACCGGACCAGATACAACAATCAATCGCTAAATAGGGCAAGGACAGAGAATGAGTAATCTATCGATTATAACCGAACCACAATCACAGCTACGGATGAGCTTTTACAGGCGATCCTAAAAAAACCGTCGCAGCCAGAGACTGGCCAGGGTAATCAGCACCAATCCCGGGATCAGGGCGGTCAATAGTGGATTGAAGTTTAGCCGCAAACCAGTATTTGCAATAATCTGATCAACCAGATAAATGCCCACCCCCATTAAGGCAGCGAGTACCATCTTCCTACCAAGACCTGTTCTCGCCGAACTCAGGACAAAGGGTATTGAAAATAGCAGCATCGCGATGGTTGTCAGTGCACCACCCATCTTTCGCCACAAGGCCATCGAATAGGCATCCGCCTGCTGACCTGTATCACGCAAGAAACTGACATGCTGAAACAGTTCGGTAGGAGAGAGGCTCTCGGGTGATTTATTAAGGGTCGATATATCTTCTGGATTCACGAATGATTTCCAGAGAATTGAGCTTGCATTCGCCGATTCAACTCTCTCTCCAGTAAATGTCTTTTTGATGACATCATTCAGCTCCCAGAGATTATCATCAATAACGATGGCATACTTGGCATGGGTGTAAGTCACCAAGAAACCATTACGATCAAAGTGCATCAACTCGATATTCTCCGCTCTCTTGTCTCCCTGCATCTCACCAATACGTAATATATTCTGCTCATCCCGAGTCCAGATACCCAACCCCTTGCCCAACTCTGTAGTCTTTCCAAGTGCAGCTGCCTGATTTGAGAAGGCTTTCTGTTGAAGGTATGGCGCAACAAACTGCTCCAGTACAGCAATAAATAGTAACAGCGCCAGCCCAACCCCGAGCGGGGCAAGACTGATACGAGTAGGGGAGAGCCCTGCCACCCGTAACGCGGTTAATTCCAGATTAACTGCTAACCGTCCCAGAGCAAAGACAGTTCCCAATAATGCGATAAAGGGCGCAAGCTGAATAAATCTACGTGGCAATAAGAAGCTCGTATCCAAGAGCGCATCCTGCACACGGTAAGTCCCTGTCCCAACTTTACCTAGTTGCTCCAGTAAATCGAGAAAAGAGAACGCAGGTAGAATCACCACAGTGGCAACGACCAGTCCGATCAGAACCTGAAGAGTCAGATAACGGTTAATGATTGTCATCGACGCAGAAGCATCCTCTGATCAGGACTGGATGAAAGCAAGCCAAACGCGGCAATGAGCATCAGAGCATATAACCACCACACCCCGGGCAGGCTACCGACGGTGCCTTGCTCGACCCAAGTTTGAGCCAATCCTCCTAGGATGTAATACATCGCGAAGACCATGGCAGCTAGGAAGAGGTGCTTCTCACCCTTGTCCTGGCGGGGCGAAGAACGAGTGAATGCGATGGCGATCAAGGCCAGCAGGATCGTTCCGATCGGTCGTGAGAGTCTCCACTGCAACTCGGCAATGTCACGAGACTGGTCTGAACCTGCTAAGTGCCAACTGGTAGCGGACTTACGTGCATAACCCGCTGAACCACCTTTATCAGTGAAATATACTAACTTGTCGAACTGAGCGATGGTGTCTTTCGCGGTCGAGTGCATGAACCGGTAGACATAACCATCAGATAAATGGATTTGGGACCGCTGTCCGATCTGAAATTTCTGCTGCCAACCCTCCTTGGCCACAATGATCTCACTGCTGTCACCCTTATTGACATAATGGAATACATTCCTCATCTGCTTGTCAGGGTCATCCTTGCTCTGAATATAAATGACTCGACCACTCCCCTCACTTCCATAAAAACGCCCAGCTTGGAATCGGTCCGTATTTAACTCTGCCTCTGCCTGCATATTCAGCAAAAAATTTTCCTGATAAGCCCAAGGCCGTACGAAAATTGACAAAAGGCCGATGATGATTCCGATCAGAATGGCAACCATCAGAACGGCGTAGATTATGCGACGATCACTGACTCCGGCAGAGCGTAATACGTTGATCTCCTGGTCCCGGTGCAGCCTTCCAAGACCAATAACGATAGCAACATACAACGCCAACTGCATCAGTACATCTAGTGATATAACCGTCTTCAGCATGACCAGCTTTAGCATGGCCATAACACCAAGAGACTCGGTCAGCGCCCCCGCTAGAAAACGTCCACTGACGAAGCTTGCATACAACCCCGCCAGGATCACGATAATCACCACAAACGGTATAAGTAGCTCGCGTATGATATACCGTTCTATTATTTTCACGCGCACCCCCCCACCACCTTCATAGCAAAGAGACACTCATGCGGCCGGATGCCGATCTTTGGTCTCACTCCCACCTTGGAAGGATAATGCCTCCCCCGCCAGGATCGACTCAACGAGCATCATATCTTCAACCTTGTCGACATCGACACCCGCCTGCGGGTAAGGCAGTGTCACTGTCCGTACCTTAACGCCGACCCTGGACGAGACCGCATTCAGTGCCTGGTCAAGTGTCAGCTGCCCCATCAGGTAGGAGAGAACTGCTCCCGGGCCAAGAACCTGTGAAACCAAGCGCCAAGGGCGCTTACGCAGATCTTCAGCCCTCTGCCAGAATGTGACCAGATCTCGTCCACGATGATTAAAAAAAGCATAAAGATTGCATCCACAGATCCCGCCATCACGTAACCGTATCACCGTACGCCTCGTTCCCGGAAAAGCAACATCGACATCCGCATGTTTAACCACCCCCACCGTGGCATCACTATCCATCGCAGAGGACTCACGTAAAAAATAGCGGATAATTGCAGGGGTGAGTAGCGCATGATCAGCCGTCGTTAATAATACCGGCGAGTCATTGACCATCTGAGACAGGCCGCTATTGGCACTACGACTTGGCGAGTCCAAGTTAGGTAGCCAGCTGACACGGCCCGACTCTATCCGCTTCTGCAGCTCCGGGCAGTCTGGGAGAACAGATGCGGGGGGGCCGCATATAACAATCTTGTCTATTATCTCGCTCGACTCCAGTGCATCCAATACCCGGATGATCATCGGCCTTCCAGCAATCGGTGCAATTGCCTTACAGGCAGTGCCTGCCCTGCTCGCCACTGGGTCGTGAGTGGTCCGATCCGCCGCCAACACCAAAGCACTAAACCGAACTGTCTGATTCATCTTAAATTTCCATTACTGATATTTTCTGTGAGGTCGCTGGCGACTTAAAGGGTCCGGCCATAGATGCGGTATCGCTTATATTGCCTGCTCCCAATGAGATCAAGGATACCTCGCATCGGCTTATTATTCTCGAGTATCCACGACATATCAACCTCTCGGATCCCTGCAGAGAGCATGTTCTCCCGGGGCCCATCGATCACCATAAAGGCCAGAGCCATTCCGAGGGGGGTATTCTGAAACTGCTTACGTACTCCCATCAACGGGATCCGACCGGTACGGGCTGAGTGGCCTCTGTACCACCTGATCAAACGGATCCAGCCGAATGGAAATAAACTCCCATCAAGCTTAGAAAGGATCTCATTCAGATTAGGTAGCCCCACCATAAATGCCGCAGGGATGCCATCGACCTCTGCAATCTGGATAAAGCGCTCCGGCACGAGCAGTCGCAGGCTATTACCCAGCTCTGCGAACTCTGCCTCGGTGAAAGGGATAAAACCCCAATTCTCTGACCAAGCATCGTTAAAGAGATCACGCAGAACCTCCATCTCAGCGCTAAATTGATCCATGCGCAGATTCCTGAGATGTATCCGTTTAGAAAATTTGTTGATCAGTGCTCGCATCACACGCGGCACCTCGAAGTCCACATCAACCCAGTAGGCGAGTAGGTCCTTGACCGTTTGGTAGCCTCGTTCTTCGAGTAATCGTCCGTACCATCTCGGCGAGTGAGGCATCATCACCGCCGGCGGAGTGTCGAATCCATCCACCAAGATACCGCACTCCTGATTAATGGATAGACTGAATGGCCCGCTGACATGCTTGGTATCCCGAGCGACCAGCCATTCCTCGGCGGTCTGTATCAGTGCCGCACATACCTCGCTATCGTCCACACACTCGAACGACCCAAAGTGTCCGGTATCTGCTCCGTGGTGTTGCCGGTGAATCCGATCAATCTGTGCACTGATCCTTCCCACCGGTTGATTATCCCGATAGGCGATCCATGCCTGCCATTCTCCATGCTTAAAGAATGAGTTAAATCGGGAAAAATGAAACCTCCGTTCGATGCGTAGGGGCGGAACCCACATGGGGTCATCTGCATAGACATGCCAAGGAAGATTGATGAATCTTCCCATCTCCCGGTAGTTGGTGACCGGGCGCACAGTCAAGACTGAGGACGTTAATTGACTGGACTTCTCATTCATAGCGGAGGATGGATAGAGATGATGACTGTACGTGGGTATTGTATATTATTGCCACGTCTAAGCGCGTTAACTCGTTTCTAGGTGGTATCATATTCATCAGTTACACGCCAGCAAGTCGGAATTTTATAGGCCAGAGGGAACGATTAGTTAATGGCACCTGTCAGAGTGAAAATCGAACTCGAAAGCGCAGTCCATATCAGATAAATTGCCAGACCAGTTAATAATAAGCTGACATTTCAGCTACATCAATGCTCGTCAGCAACCCAAAGAACCGGTGATGAAGTAGACTAAGGCGATTTGAAGCTGGCAGCTTGAGTTAGTTGTTGCGCTGGGGAAAGTTTTAGGCAGCAGTTAGGATTTTTTGTAAAAACACTTTATTAAGAGGCTGGTCAATGGATGATCCCATATATAACTTACTTATTTCTCTTACCCTTATTCCCGTTGCAATTGGACTGAACATTTGGGTGAGGCAGCGCCGTCGTCGCCGTCTCAACGAATCTGGGGAGGGGGAGTTTAATAGCCTCTCAGTAACACTGATATCAACAATAGGCGAAGGTCTTGCCGTGGTTTCGAGTCTGATGTGCGTTATCTGGATCATGGGGGGAATAGTAAGATTCCTATTCCCAGCCATGTTTGGTGCGAAACTTTAGCGGTGATTGATGCCCATTGGAGAGGTTGAGCGCTTGAAGGAAGCTATTAATCCCCCAAGTTCAGGCTGAATTGATACTTGTTGGATGTATTGGATAGATACGCACAGTAAGCCCACACACTCTACCAAGACAATTCAACTGCTTCTGACGGATGTGCTTAGGCTTTACGGACGGAAGATTTTTTAGCGGCTGACACCCTAGACTTGAGCTTTACCGCCTTTGTTTCTGCTGCTGCCTTTGCCTGCCTCGGCTCAAACTCGAAACCCACCTTCCCACCTGCACCCATCACAAGATAGGCTGAAAATGGCCGCCCCTTCTTAGAGGTAAACTTTGGCAGCAAGTCGGTTCTACCCGCCGCTAATAGCTTGACGACTTGTTCACGCTCGATGGGACGCTTAAGAATTATTTTCCCAGTTTTGAAATCACAACTACGGACGCCACCGACAGCCTTCTCACAGGTATAGCTCATGCCATGATCAAATACCCCGCTGCCACATCGCGGGCATTTTCCGAGCGACTCTTGGCCAGAGAAATCCACCTCTTCTGCCGTCTCTTCCCCGTTTCCACCAAAATCAAATTTCATTTCAAGATCATCGTTGAGCTTAATATTGGCATCGAAAAGCCTCCCCATCTTGCTACGAAAGCCTTGCAACGGCCCAACTTCTCGCTGGGTAATCAGGGCCTCCATCTCTGCCACTTCAAACTGTCGCCCTGCAACAATCTTCCACAACGCAAAATCACATTTCTTACACTGAAACTTCTTGTAGGTCTCATGCACCACACCACCACATTTAGGGCAGGGTGATTTGAGCGTGGAGAAATCCCCACTGATAGTTTCACCGCGATTGTTCTTCGCCTGTTCAACCATATGGCGTGTCATGACGGCGATCTCTTCCATGAAGGAATTGCGCTCAAGCTTTCCCTGCTCGATCTGACGTAACTTAAATTCCCAGTCACCTGTTAATTCGGGTGAGGTGAGTTCTGGCACCTTCAGACCTCTCAGCAATGTAATTAGTGAGAATGCTTTGGCGGTGGGGTGCAGTTCACGCCCGACCCGCTGCAAATAGTTTTCGTATACCAATCCCTCGATAATCGAAGCACGAGTAGCCGGCGTACCGAGCCCCTTCGCACTCATGGCCTCGCGTAGCTCTCCGTCCTCAACCAACTTTCCCGCGTTCTCCATGGCAGATAGCAGCGTAGCCTCGTTGAACCTTGCTGGTGGACGGGTCTGATGGGGGATAACCTTTACCTCTTGAGCGAGAACCGACTCATTTAACTCTACTGCAACCAGAGTCGAGTCATCGTCGACCCCGTCCGATTGCGCTTCCTTACCGTAAACCGCCTGCCAGCCAGGGCTGACCATCACCTTGCCCTCGGTCTTAAAGGGTTCGTCTTCAACTCGAGTGATGCGGGTGGTGACAAGGAATTCGGCAGAGGGATAGAAGACTGCCAGAAATCGCTTGGTAACTAGGTCATAGAGCTTGGCCTCTGCATCGCTCAGATTCTTGGGTTCGAGCGATGTTGGGATAATGGCAAAATGGTCTGAAATTTTGGCATTATTGAATATGCGTTTATTAGGCTTGACCCAGCCTGCTTTCAATATCTGCTTAGCGAATACTCCGTAGCGAGTACTCTCCAATGAACTCAGGGTATCCTTAACAGTATCAATATAATCTTCCGGCAATGCGCGAGCATCGGTCCTCGGATACGTCAAGGCCTTATGCTTTTCGTATAAAGCCTGCGCCAAACCCAACGTACTCTTGGCGGAGAAACCAAATCGTCCATTAGCATCTCGCTGCAAGCTGGTGAGATCGTACAGCAGAGGGCAGATCTCTGTAGTGGGCTTACTTTCTTCGGTGACGAAGCCCGCCTTATCTTGGCATTTGACACGGATAGTCTCGGCATTCTTCTGATCCCACAGCCGCTCTGCCTTATGTTCGCTATCTTTCTTTTCTTTAGAAAACTTTTCGTCGAACCACCGGCCATTATAGTTACCGGCCTTGGCGGAAAAACTGCCATGTATTTCCCAGTAGTTATGTGGGATAAACTTCTTGATGACCTCTTCCCGCTCAACTAGGATTGCTAGCGTCGGTGTCTGTACTCTCCCCACCGTGGTCTTGTGAAACCCGCCCTCCTGAGAGTTGAATGCTGTCAAGGCGCGTGTACCATTAATCCCGACCAGCCAGTCTGCTTCCGAACGACTCACTGCAGCCTCTGCCAATGGCTGCAAGGCAGAATCATCAAGCAACTTTGCAAAACTCTCTCGGATTGAGGTGGGAGTCATTGACTGCAACCAGAGACGCTTGACCGGCTTCTTGGTGGCAACATGGCGCTTAATGTAATGGAAAATTAACTCCCCCTCGCGTCCCGCATCACAAGCATTGATAAGTGCATCCACATCCTTGCGCTTGATCAGCTTAGTCAGGAGCTTCAGTCGTGACTCGGTCTTCTCGATGGGATGGAGGTCAAAGTGAGGGGGAATGACCGGCAGATTTGCAAAACTCCATTTTCCGCGCTTAATCTCATACTCTTCCGGCACCGCCAGCTCGAGCAAATGACCTATGGCCGACGACAACACGTATTGATCGTTCTCGAAGTAATCCGTCTGCTTGGTAAAACCACCCAATACCCTCGCAATATCTGCTGCGACAGAGGGTTTCTCGGCGATGATTAGAGTCTTACCCATGAATCTCCTGTGAGTATCCATAAACCGCCAGTGACTACCTTTAACAGGAGTGCGAACCCGGCCACTGAGATCTCAGAATAGTTGCGTTGATAGGGGTCATTTGGGGCGCGGCCCGTCAGATTAACAGTCAAAAATTTCACTTCGAATGCTAGCAGCATGGAGGATCGTGCTTCTGCCGTCAAGCGGATGAGGGCTTCCGTGTATCCATATTCCTAGCATGATGATCCGGATACTTGAGAGGCCGCAAACCATCTAAATCCACCATCTCCGTATTACTGGCGGCGGCCAACATCATTTGAAACAGCAGCCCTCCAAGAGTATAGACCGCAACCGTTTCACTAGTCTCAAGTCTTGCTTGATGTTAGGAAGAGCCGCTAGATCATGTTAGGTGAATAGAGATCAATCTCAACGGCCTCAAAGCAGCTTGAAAAAAGATCGAAAACAAGATCCCGGATATAATGAGCGCTCTAAGAGTTCAAACCCCTATACAGACTAAATCATGACCAAAGACTCTGTCTCATACTATAGATCACGGGCAAGAGTCTGCGTGTGGCGAAGCACTCGTAGAGAGGTAAGCTATTGAAGAAGTGCTCTGATAATATGCCCTAGATTCTGTTCAGTCAGTCTATTCAATAAACAAGTCCTACTATGGCAATCTTGAAGATACTGCAGTACCCAGATGGCCGACTGCATACAGTAGCAGCGAGGGTCCCAGAAGTAAATGGCTCCATTCGCGCATTAGTGCAAGGCATGGCAGAGACCATGTATGCTGCCCCCGGTATCGGTCTAGCAGCGACGCAGGTTGATGTACATCTATGTGTGATCGTGATCGACACATCCGACACCCGTGACCAGTTACACGTCTTGATCAACCCTGAAATTACTGCCAGAAGCGGTGAGTCTGTCCATGAAGAGGGCTGCCTCTCGGTACCAGGAATCTTTGAAAAGGTAAAACGTGCCGAGCGGGTCTCTGTCAAGGCGCTGAACCGTGACGGCCATCCCTTTATGCTCGATGCCGATGGACTACTGGCAGTGTGCATACAGCACGAGATGGATCATTTACTCGGAAAGGTATTTGTTGAGTACCTGTCCCCACTGAAAAAATCTCGCATCCAGTCTAGATTAAAGAAACAACAGCGAAAGCCGGTGTAATAGCCCTCATTTACTTTGCGGCCAATCCGCTATGAACACCTCATCTATTTATGAACCGTTATAGCACTCCTCCCAGACAGCTATTTGAGAGAGCCCCTGAACAGATTCCCTCAGGCAGACTAGCCTTAACATGAAGATCATTTTTGCTGGAACTCCGGTATTCGCCGCGCATGCACTTGAAGCCCTGCTGAAGGCTGGGCACGAGATCGCGATGGTGCTGACCCAACCTGATCGTCCTGCCGGGCGAGGAATGCAGGTCACATCAAGCGCAGTTAAGAGACTGGCACAACAGCACGAACTTCCCCTGTTGCAACCCCTCTCACTCAAGCAATCTGAGATCGATTCTCAACTCACTTTGATCAATGCTGATGTGATGGTGGTTGCCGCTTATGGATTGATACTCCCTAAATCCATCCTGAACATTCCCCGCCTGGGATGTCTCAATATCCATGCCTCACTACTGCCTCGCTGGCGTGGCGCAGCACCGATACAAAGATCAATCCTAGCGGGTGACTGCGAAACTGGGATTACCATTATGCAGATGGATCAGGGTCTCGATACCGGCCCCATGCTGCTTCAGAAAAGTATCCCCATCGCAGCAGATGATACCTCTCAGACCCTACACGACAAGCTCGCTTTAATGGGGGGGCACTGCATCGTGGAAGCTCTGTCACTTCTGCAGCAAGGAAGGCTCTCCGCCACCGTTCAGGATGAAACGTTGGCCAGTTACGCATCCAAACTAGCGAAGAGCGAATCCAAAATCGACTGGCGGCTAGATGCAGAGCAAATCAACCGGGCCGTCCGCGCATTTAACCCACACCCTGGCGCACACTCCCTCATCCATGCAACCCCTCTTAAAATATGGCAGGCCGAGGTGGGGGTAAGTAGTCCCGGCAATCCTGGAGAAGTTATCTCAACCGAACGAGAAGGTATCTCGGTGGCATGCGGGAAGAACTCTCTGGTACTGAAAGTGATACAAAAATCGGGCGGGAAAAAAATGAATGTGGGCGAGTTTCTCACAGGCAGTCGATTACGGCCTGGTGATCGCTTCGAATACCTAGATGATTAAAACTCAGCACCTGTCTACCTTGGTCGTGGGCAAGGTGCTGGATGGTGCAAGCCTGACTACAGTGCTGCAGGAGACTTGGCGAGATCATCCCTCTCTTTCCGGTCAACAGCGCGGAGCGATTCAGGACATAAGCTACGGGACCTTGAGATTCTATGGTCAACTGGATGCATTGCTCGGACTCCTCGTGAAAAAACCGCTACAGCACCAAGATCTTCGGTGTCTGTTACTGGTCGGCTTGTATCAACTGCAATATAGCAAGTCCTCCCCTCATGCAGTGGTGGACCATGCCGTATCTGCATCTTCTGGCCTGGGGGGCAGCAAACATAATAAAGGAGCCCCTGGGCTGGTCAATGCAGTATTGCGCAACTTCATGCGGCAACGCGCGACTCTACTGGCACAAGCGATCAAGAGCGATGTCGGTCGGCATTCCCACCCTCAGTGGTGGATAGACAGGATACGCGAGCAATATCCAAACGATTATCAGGCGATACTAGAAGCTGGGAATCAACACCCTCCCATGACGCTGAGGGTCAACCGTCGCAAGTTAAAGGTAGCGGATTTCCAGAAACAGCTCCAAGAATGCGGCATGACCGCACATTCCCTATGGGACGATGCTCTCATCCTTGCGCAACCGGTTGGAGTGGAAAGGTTACCAGGATTTAGCTCAGGACTTGTGTCGGTGCAGGATGCGGGTGCACAACTGGCAGCGCCACTCCTTGACGTACGTGATGGAATGCGTGTACTAGACGCCTGCTCTGCCCCTGGGGGTAAGACGGCACATCTATTGGAACTTGCGGACGTGGAACTGACCGCGATCGACCATGATGACGTCAGGCTCTCTCGAGTGGCACAAAACCTCACACGTCTCGAACTCAAGGCTCACCGTCTTATCTGCGCTGATGCAGCCCGGCCGATAGAGTGGTGGGATGATAAGCCCTTTGATCGTATCCTGGCCGATGTACCCTGCTCCGCCTCGGGAGTGACACGACGTCACCCTGATATTAAATGGCTACGACGCGAGACTGATCTCCCTCACTTTGCTGCCAACCAACAGAAAATACTTGATGCCTTATGGCAGACCCTGGCTAGAGATGGTAAATTGCTCTATGCCACTTGCTCGGTATTCGTCGAAGAGAACAAGCTGCAGGTGACAAAATTTTTGAGCCATCATCCAGATGCACGTCCGTTACCGCTCTCCAGAATGGAAGCGCTTGATGGTCAACTGTTGCCGGGCCCCCAGCATGACGGTTTCTTCTATACCCTGTTGCACAAGTCCTGACCTCATCGCAGGGTTGTTGCGCGTATCCGCGATCTTGGTGCTGGCTGCAGGCTTCTTACTATCTGGTAGCGTTCATGCAGAAAATATACGAATAAAGTCCGTCGCGCTGGATGCAGCGGATGAGGGTTATCAGTTCAACGCAGATGTTGAGATTACACTCAACCCCATTCTAGAGCGGTCACTTGGGAAGGGGATCGTTCTGTACTTTGTGAGCGAACTCACCCTCCTGGGTCCACGTTGGTACTGGCTCGACGAGAAGGTTGCCCGTAGCAAACAGAGAGAGGCATTAAGCTACTACGCGCTCACACGTCAATACCGCTTGAGCCGGGGATCATTGTCACAGAACTTCAGCACTCTGAAGGAAGCTCTACAGGTTTTGGGAAGGCTACGTAACCACCCCATTGTCGCAAACTCCGAGCTCAATCAGGATGTTGAGTATATTGCAGAGCTAAGGGTGTGGCTTGACCTGTCCCGCTTACCCAAGCCATTCCAAGTAGAAGCAATTAGCTCGAAGGAATGGAATCTAAGCTCCGACACGTTGCAATGGAGTGTAAAACTCCCCCCTCAGAAAAAACATCACGGAACCCGGCCGTGAAGTACCTCATCATTACTGGCTCAGGACTGGGTGCGGTGATGTTGCTCCTGCTTGCAACCGCAGGTGCCAATGCCGGATTCCTTGAACGCCGCTATCAACTCTTAATCGCGCTCAACGTCGGGTTTGTGTTGCTTCTGATGGTGGTGGTCGGTTATCTGCTATGGCGATTCAGACGCAGACTCAAGGACGGCGTATTTGGCTCCAAATTGGCTCTACGACTGTTACTTATCTTCTCTTTGATGGCAACCCTTCCTGGCGTTCTGGTGTATAGCGTATCGGTACAGTTCCTGGGGAAGAGTATCGAGTCCTGGTTTGATATCAAGGTAGACCGGGCACTGGAAGGCGGTCTGAATCTTGGACGCTCGATGCTAGATGATCTAATGGACGAGTTACGCGAAAAGACTCAATCCATGGCGATTACTCTGTCCAAGGAAACCACCCCGTCACCAGCAATACTATCCCAGTTGATTGACCACTCAAAGATGCAGAAGGCTACGCTATTTAATCAAGGAGGTGGAGTGGTCGCATTCTCTGGAGCGGAGATTGCAAGTCTAGTTGTAAGAGTGCCGAATGAGGAGGAAATAAATCATGCTAGGATTCAAGGAGTCTATAGTAAGATCGATTCCATACCCGACAAGGGACTGTATTTATGGGCGGTAGCACTTGTCAATGGACAGCGACCGGGGGAAGTCGATCGGATACTGCAGTTACTGCAGCCCGTCCCGAAAAGTCTGGCGGATGATGCCGAGATTGTGCAGGCGGTATACCGCGATTATCAGGCACTATCATTATCGCGTCAGGGTATGAAGGAGCTCTACGCGGTGACTCTAACACTGGCGCTATTGCTCTCTCTTCTTTCTGCAATAGCTGCTGCCTTTCTGATCAGCGAACGACTGAGCGCACCCCTGGGTATGCTGGCTGAAGGTACTCGTGCCGTTTCCAAAGGGGATTTCAGTAGACGTCATCCGGTGCAGAGTAAAGATGAGCTAGGGGTGTTGACCGAGTCATTCAACCTCATGACTCAGCAACTGGAAGAGGCTCGTACAGTGACCCAACGCAATCAGCACGAGGTAGAGAGTGCCAGGGCCTACCTGGAGAGCATACTGTCCAACCTTTCATCCGGCGTTCTCGTATTTGATGAGGAGCTGCGACTACGTACTACGAATCTTAGCGCGGAACAAATTCTAAAGATCCCCCTCACCCATCTTGAGGGTCTGACCATGGAAGAGTGCGTGGCAAAAGCCCCTCAACTGCATTCTCTCGAATCAACAATCTTAAGAGAGCTCCATTCAGAGAGGGCGGGGGAGTGGCAATGTCAAGTGGAACGCTCGGTCGATGAAGGCAATCAGGTACTACTGCTGCGAGGGTCTCGTCTGCCCCAAGACTCTGGTGGTGGTGGCGTCGTAGTCTTTGATGACATCACCAACCTGCTGCAGGCACAACGCACTGCAGCATGGGGGGAAGTGGCTCGACGCCTGGCTCATGAAATCAAGAACCCCCTCACTCCGATCCAACTCTCTGCAGAGCGTATGCAACATAAGCTTGCGGAGAAGTTAGGTGGGCAGGATGCAGAGATACTACAGCGCTCGACCGAAATTATCGTCAACCAGGTTGATGCTTTAAAGAGAATGGTCAACGAGTTCAGCGAGTATGCCAGAGCACCTAAATTGGAGTTACACCTACTGGACATTAATAAACTGGTTGAGGAAGTGCTGGCACTATATGAGCGCACAAATGAAGATGTGGAGGGTGAACTGGCCCCTCACATCGAACTGCTGCTCAACTCCAACCTTCCTCTGGTAAGGGGTGACTCAGCACGGTTGCGACAGGTGATCCACAACCTACTACAAAATGCTCAAGACACGCTGACAGGCGTCACGGAACCCACCATCACAGTCCGCACCGAAGTATTGCAGGGCTCGGTAAGTCTCAGTGTAAGCGACAATGGGGGTGGCTTCCCAGATGAGGTCAGAGCGCGCGCATTTGAACCCTATGTCACCACCAAGCCCAAGGGCACCGGACTCGGCCTGCCTATTGTCAAGAAGATCGTTGAAGAACACAATGGCACGATACAAATCGAAAACATTCTTCCGCACGGGGCACGTATCTCCATCACCCTGCCCATGACGGCAGAAAGCATTACAGCTGCCAAGACCGAGACCGTGTGATTACGGTCACTCACAAATAACCCCCGGGGAATGTCCACCATGACTAGATGCTCTAAATTGAAAACATGACCAACAATACAATACTTGTAGTTGATGATGAGATCGGCATACGTGAGTTGCTATCTGAAATCTTGCATGACGAAGGTTACCAAGTGGTACTGGCAGAGAATGCCGAGCAAGCTCGAAACTGGCGTAGCCAAAACCTTCCAGATCTAGTGCTGCTCGATATCTGGATGCCCGACACTGATGGGATTACTCTCCTGAAAGAGTGGTCTGGAAGTGGGCTACTCACCATGCCGGTGGTGGTGATGTCTGGACATGGAACTATCGAAACTGCGGTCGAAGCAACGCGTATTGGCGCGTTCGGTTATCTGGAAAAGCCGATACCCCTACAAAAGCTTTTGAGTACGGTCGGTCGCGCGCTCCGCGGTGGGCAGGTCAAACCATACTCCACACTCTCTCTTAACAACCTGGGCAAGGGGTCGATGATCACCAATCTAAAAGCCCACTTAGAACAGGTCATTCACCTTAAGGCTCCGCTGCTACTCACTGGCGAACCTGGAACCGGGATGAGGCTATGTGCTCGATTCCTGCACCGCCCGAATACACCCTGGGTGGAACCAGAGACACTCAGGTCTCTTGCAGACTCCCCGCTCGCGATGTTGGAGCAAGCGCAAGGTGGTTTATTGTTTCTCAACGAGATCGGCAAGATCAGTCAACTGGAGCAGAGGGGCCTACTGCTCCTGCTAGGAAAACTCGAAAAATACAACGTTCGACTGGTGTGCGCCACCTCACTACCACTATCTGATCTAACAGCAAAGGGCGAGTATGACTCTAGACTGTATGAGATTCTGAACAGTCTCTGCATTAATGTCCCCGCCCTAAAAACACATCGGGAGAACATTCCTGAGCTTGCTAGTCAGATGCTTTCTAGCAGCATTGAATCCGGGGAAGCGCCCCCGCGAAAATTCACTACTGCTGCACTCAATGCGTTACGCAACTATGACTGGCCCGGCAACCTCTCACAATTAACCGGTGTCGTTCGATCATTGGCACTAACCGGCACGAGTGATGAAATTTCAGTCGATGACGTGACGCGGGCACTGTCCTCTTCGATGTCGGCACAGAAAGTTTCAAACGTGCCGCTTAATATTCCCCTGCGAGAGGCGCGTGACTTATTCGAAAAGCAATACTTTGATCGGCTCATCGAGCAGGAAAGCGGCAACATGACACGGGTGGCTGAACAATCAGGGCTGGAACGAACGCATCTTTATAGAAAACTCAAACTGTTAGGTGTCAAACTACGAAATCAATAACCTCCCCCCTCACGGGTGACCTGTTTTACAATTCACCTAAGTTTCACAAATTTTTCACAGTTGTCTGACACCGCGTCTTAAGCGATAATGTCGCTCTTAACAGTGCACATCGCTTTTTTGGGTGCGCGTGTGCTGTATTTTTATTTTTTTATATCTAGTTGAACGAGGGAGTCTGGGTCCATGGCTACATTCAGTGATTTTAATGCGCCAGTTTTCAAGAATCTGACCAGCGCCATCCGTGCTTTAGCGATGGATGCTGTCCAAAAAGCCAACTCAGGCCATCCTGGCATGCCCATGGGCATGGCAGAAATCGCTGAAGTATTGTGGATTCATCATCTGCGGCACAATCCTGCCAACCCTAAATGGGCTGACCGAGACCGTTTCGTACTGTCCAATGGGCACGGATCGATGCTGATTTATGCGCTATTGCACCTGACCGGCTACGACTTACCGATGGAGGAGATCAAGCGTTTCCGCCAGTTTCACTCAAAGACCCCAGGTCACCCAGAGTATGGATACACACCCGGCGTTGAGACCACCACTGGACCTCTCGGGCAGGGTATCACCAATGCTGTCGGTATGGCACTGGCGGAAAAGATCCTTGCTTCCGAGTTCAACCGCCCCGGTTTCGACATCGTTAACCACTATAGCTATGTATTCCTTGGCGATGGCTGCCTAATGGAAGGGATCTCACACGAGGCCTGCTCACTGGCAGGTACATTGGGTCTAGGCAAACTTATCTGCTTTTATGACGACAATGGAATCTCCATCGATGGCCATGTCGAGGGTTGGTTCACCGATGACACACCCAAGCGCTTTGAGGCCTACGGGTGGCATGTGGTACCCAATGTCAATGGCCATGATCCGGTTGCCATTGAGGCGGCGATTGAAGCGGCCAAAAAGATCAGTAACAAACCCACGATGATCTGCTGTAAGACAGTGATAGGGCTCGGATCTCCTAATAAGGCCAATACCCACGAAGTTCATGGAGCGGCGCTAGGAGATGCAGAGATCGCGGCCGCTCGTCCCCACATCGGCTGGAACCATCTTCCATTTGAAATCCCTCAGGAGATCTATGAGCTTTGGGATGGACGGGCCAAAGGCAAGAAGCTGGAGGAAGAGTGGAATCAAAAGTTTAACGAATATGCGAAAAAATACCCTATTGAAGCAGCCGAGTTTACACGGCGCATGTCCGGCGATCTGCCGGCAAACTGGCGTGAGCACGTTGATGGATTCATCAATCGCGTCAATGCCAAGGAAGAGACCATCGCCAGTCGCAAGGCTTCGCAAAATGCAATCGAGGGATTGGCTCCAGTCTTGCCAGAGCTGATCGGAGGATCCGCAGATCTGGCCGGGTCGAACCTCACACTATGGTCAGGTTCAAAAGGGATCAGCCGTGAAAACGGTGGCAATTATGTCTATTACGGCGTACGTGAATTCGGCATGAGCGCGATGATGAATGGACTGTCATTACACGGCGGGATTATCCCCTACGGCGCCACCTTCCTGATGTTCTCAGAGTACGCTCGGAACGCCCTGAGAATGGCCGCTCTGATGAAGATCCGTAATCTGTTTGTGTTTACGCATGACTCAATTGGATTGGGCGAAGACGGTCCAACCCACCAACCGGTCGAGCAGACCGCGACACTGCGCTATATCCCGAACATGGATGTATGGAGACCCTGCGACACCGTCGAATCTGCGGTGGCCTGGGCACGGGCAATTGAACGCATGAACGGCCCCTCAACACTGATCTTCAGCCGTCAGAATCTACCATTCCAGAAACGCGATGCAGCAACCATCAAGCTGATCGATAAAGGGGGTTATATCTTGTCTGAAGCCGCCGCTGGGAAACCACAGGCGATCCTCATCGCTACCGGCTCAGAGATTGGCTTGGCGATGAGCGCACAAAAAGAACTGGCAGAGGCCGGCATTCATGTCAGAGTGGTCTCGATGCCTTGCACCAATCTATTTGATCGTCAGGACCAGTCCTACAGGGACAGCGTCCTGATTAAGGGTGTGCGCCGAGTTGCGGTTGAGGCCGGAATATCCGACTTCTGGCGCAAGTACGTAGGACTTGAGGGAGCGGTGGTAGGAATGGAGACCTTTGGCGAATCTGCGCCCGCCAACGAACTCTTCAAACATTTTGGATTCACTGTTGAGAACGTAGTGAAGACCGTGAAGGGCGTCATCTAAATAATTGACAGAACAGCGACGCGTAAGTTAACGCGCCGCTCCAGCATATTTTCCAATTTAAGGAGCTCATAAAATGACCATCAGAGTTGGTATTAATGGATTCGGGCGTATCGGCCGCATGGTATTCCGTGCCGCGGTAGAAAACTTCCCGGATATCGAGGTCGTTGCCATCAATGATCTGCTCGAGCCTGATTACCTAGCTTACATGCTACAACATGATTCTGTGCATGGACGTTTCCATGGCAGTGTCGTCGTTGAGGGAAATACGCTGATCGTCCGAGGCAAGAGGATTCGTCTGACTGCTGTTAAAGATCCGTCCGAACTGAAATGGAGTGAGGTGGGTGCTGATGTCGTAGTTGAATCCACCGGACTCTTCCTCACTAAAGAGACTTGCGAGAAACACATCACCGCCGGCGCCAAGAAGGTCATCATGTCCGCCCCCTCCAAGGACGACACACCCATGTTTGTGTATGGCGTGAATGACAATACCTACGCCGGTGAAGCGATCGTTTCCAACGCATCGTGCACGACCAACTGCCTCGCTCCGATCGCCAAGGTATTGAACGACACCTTCGGTATCAAACGCGGACTGATGACGACTGTACACGCAGCAACTGCCACCCAGAAGACCGTTGATGGCCCCTCTAACAAGGATTGGCGCGGTGGTCGCGGGATACTTGAAAATATCATCCCCTCCTCAACTGGTGCTGCCAAGGCTGTGGGTGTTGTCATCCCAGAATTAAATAAGAAACTCACCGGAATGGCCTTCCGTGTCCCCACCTCTGACGTGTCGGTGGTTGATCTTACTGTAGAACTCATCAAGGAGACCTCCTACGCTGAGATTTGCGCGGCCATGAAAGCAGCATCCGAAGGCTCGATGAAGGGTGTGCTCGGATATACTGATGAGAAGGTTGTCTCCACCGATTTCCGTGGAGATAGCTGCACCTCCATCTTCGATGCAGAGGCCGGAATGGCGCTCGATAGCAGTTTCGTCAAGGTCGTTTCTTGGTATGACAATGAGTGGGGCTACTCCAGTAAGGTTTTGGAGATGGTCCGCGTGGTCGCCAAGTAGCTTGTAATTCAACACAGCTCGTAGACCCAGTACGTCCACTGTACTTTTGGCGTCGCAGATGCCTAGCAATTTAAGGGGTGGCTCGTAGGCCGCCCTTTAAAATTTATATAAATTTGGAGCTTTCCATGTCCGTCATCAATCTTGTCGACCTCGATCTCAAGGGTAAGCGTGTATTCATTCGTGCCGATCTCAATGTGCCCATCAAGGACGGCAAGGTCACATCCGATGCCCGTATTACTGCCTCCATGGCCACCATCAACCACTGCCTAAACAAGGGTGCCAAGGTCATGGTGACTTCTCACCTGGGCCGTCCTGAAGAGGGTGTATGGTCTGAAGAGAATTCTCTCAGGCCAGTCGCTGACGATATTGCCGCACGTCTGGGTAAGCCTGTAAGACTGATTAAGGATTGGGTTGAGGGTGGATTCGAAGTCGCGGAAGGTGAGTTGGTAGTTCTGGAGAATTGCCGCGTCAATAAAGGTGAGAAGAAGAATCTGGATGAGACTGCCCAAAAATACGCCCGTCTGTGCGATATCTTCGTGATGGATGCATTCGGCACCGCACACCGTGCCGAGGCATCGACCCACGGAATTGCCAAGTATGCTCCCATTGCCTGTGGGGGCATCCTCTTGACCCAGGAGTTGGAGGCTCTGACCAAGGCACTACTAAACCCAGCACGGCCGATGGTTGCTATCGTCGGTGGGTCTAAGGTCTCGACCAAGCTGACAGTACTTGAGTCCCTATCCGAGAAGGTTAATCAGATGGCGGTCGGTGGCGGTATCGCTAACACCTTCCTCAAAGCCACTGGCAAGAATGTCGGCAAGTCCTTGTGCGAGGATGACCTGATCCCAACCGCAAAGATGCTAATGGATAAAATGGCAAAACGTAATGCCTCCATTCCGATCGCGAAGGACGTTGTGGTCGGTAAGAAATTCGACGCGAATGAACCGGCTGTGTTGAAGGATGCCGGTGCAGTCGCTGATGATGAGATGATCTTCGATATCGGGCCAAAGAGTGCGCAAGAGCTGGCAGACATCATTATGAAAGCGGGCACGGTAGTATGGAATGGTCCAGTCGGTGTGTTCGAGTTTGACCAGTTCGGCTCCGGCACCAAGACCATTGCAATGGCGATCGCCAATACCAGCGCATTTACCCTGGCAGGTGGCGGTGACACTATCGCCGCGATCCAGAAGTACGGTATCTATGACAAGATATCCTACATCTCAACAGCTGGTGGTGCCTTCCTCGAATTCTTGGAAGGCAAGAAACTGCCTGCCGTCGAGATACTCGAAGAACGTGCGAGCTAACCTCTGAGACACCCCTTACCGCCACTCACAGAATGATCCGAAGAACAAAAATCGTCGCAACCCTTGGACCTGCGTCCAGCACTCCAGAAGTTCTAGAGCGGATGATCAATGCAGGGGTTGATGTAGTCCGTATTAACTTCTCCCACGGCACCCGAGAGGAGCACATGGAGCATGCCGAGCTCGCTCGTTCGCTGGCCCGTGCCGCTGGTCAGACGGTAGGCGTACTGGCAGATTTGCAGGGGCCAAAAATTCGTATCGGCAAGTTCGAAAATGGAAAGATCACTCTTAAGGCCGGTGACAAGTTCGTTCTGGACGCTGAGTGTGAGATGGGGGACCAGGAAAAGGTCGGTCTGGATTACAAAGAACTACCGAATGATGTAGGAACCGGGGCAACACTGATGCTGGACGATGGACGTATCGTGCTCGGCGTCTCGCAGGTCAAGGGACGCCAAGTCCATTGCATGGTGGAACAGGGTGGAGTGCTCTCCAACAACAAGGGGATCAACCGTAAGGGGGGTGGACTCAGCGCGCCCGCATTAACACCAAAGGATATGGAGGACATCAAGACTGCAGCAGCCCTCAAGGCAGATTACCTCGCGGTATCATTTCCGCGCACAGGTGAGGATCTGCGGTGGGCCCGTGACCTGATGCATCAGGCCGGTGGCAAGAGTCTGATGATGGCAAAAATTGAACGCTCAGAGGCGATCCTAGCTCTGGACGATATTCTGCTAGCCTCCGATGCAATTATGGTGGCTCGCGGTGACCTGGCGGTGGAGGTGGGTGACGCGGCGGTCCCTGCACTGCAGAAGAGAATGATACGTGCTGCACGCCTTAACAATAAGCTTGTGGTGACCGCAACCCAGATGATGGAGTCAATGATCACCAGCCCGATTCCGACCCGGGCCGAGGTATCAGACGTAGCCAATGCGGTTCTGGATGGCACTGATGCGGTCATGCTGTCCGCCGAATCTGCCGCTGGAGATTATCCGGTTGAAACAGTCGAGGCCATGGCCAGAGTATGCCTCGAAGCAGAGAAAGAATTTCTGACAAGCCAGGACCAACGGCGTTTCCAGTCCGGTATCCCAGACACCATTGAGGAGGCGATCGCACGCGCCACCATGTTCACCGCCAGCAATCTCAATATCCGCGCTATCGCGGCACTCACACAGAGTGGCCATACAGTCCTACTGATGTCTCGCAGAAACTCCAATGTGCCCATATTTGCGCTGAGCCCACAGGAGGGTACCCGCCGTAAGATGACTCTATTTCGAGGCGTCTACCCAATTAAATTCAGTGGCGGATCGAATGATCCAGAGTCAATCCTAGACCTGGCAGAAACCGAGCTACTCAACCGTGGTGCGGTGCATAATGGGGACCTTATCATTATGACAATCGGAGAGCCGGTCGGGAAGGCGGGCGGTACCAATACCATGAAGATCATCAAGGTCGGGGAGCATAGAAATGCATAATCAAAAGGCGCTCTAAAAAAAGCGGCCAACATTTCCTATCTGATCGCCTATATTATTTTAGTATTCACGAGTTTTTATAAGCAAATTCTTACTAGAAGGAGACTCAAATGGCACTCGTATCATTGCGGCAACTATTAGATCATGCAGCAGAAAATGGCTACGGCCTTCCCGCTTTCAATGTGAACAACCTGGAGCAGATTCAGGCCATTATGCAGGCGGCTGATGAGTGCAACAGCCCGGTCATCATGCAAGGCTCTGCCGGTGCGCGTAAATACGCCGGTGAGGCCTTTCTGCGACATCTGATCGCCGCGGCGGTCGAAACCTATCCACATATACCTATTGTGATGCACCAAGATCACGGTGCATCACCCGGCGTCTGCATTAACGCAATCCGTAGCGGATTCTCCAGTGTCATGATGGACGGATCCCTAGAGGCCGATGCCAAGACACCATCATCGTATGAATATAACGTTGAGGTCACCGCTAAGGTGGTCGAGATGTCACATGCTGTCGGCGTTTCTGTCGAGGGAGAGCTGGGATGCTTAGGCTCGCTCGAGTCCGGTATGGGTGAGGCTGAAGATGGTCACGGTGCCGAGGGCAAGTTATCACATGACCAGCTGCTAACCGACCCGGAGCAGGCTGCTGACTTTGTTAAGCAGACCGGCGTGGATGCCTTAGCGATCGCCATCGGCACCTCGCACGGCGCTTATAAATTCACCCGGAAGCCGACCGGTGACATTCTCGCCATCGAACGCATTAAAGAGATCCACAAGCGTATTCCCAATACCCACCTGGTGATGCATGGATCCAGTTCCGTACCTCAGGAGTGGCTCGATATCATCCGCGAGTTTGGCGGTGAGATGAAAGAGACCTACGGCGTACCCGTTGAAGAGATCCAAGAAGGGATCAAGAATGGCGTGCGTAAGATCAATATCGATACCGATATCCGCCTCGCCATGAGCGGTGCAGTCCGCCGTCATCTAGCCAAGAACAAGAGCGAGTTCGATCCACGGAAATTCCTCAAGGATGCAACTGCCGCCGCCAAGGATATCTGCAAGGCTCGTTTTGAAGCATTCGGCTGCGCTGGACAAGCTAGCAAGATCAAGCCGATCATGCTAGACAGTATGGCAAATAGATATGCCAAGGGTGAGCTGAAGGCCGTGATCAAGTAATCATCGGGTTTCGGTCCACGTTAAAGAGAGGTGCCCCCTAAGGGGGCACCTCTCTTTTTTACTAAACGGATCGATCGACCGAGTACGCTGCTACCAGAATGGCTCGATCTTAGTAAGCTTCACCCAAGCCCGTTCCAGCTCAATTCTTTTCAACGAGGACAGGCCCTCACCCCATCCGAGGATCATACCAACCGCCTCCTGCTGACTACCGGTATCCCCCTCCACAGGCAACTCGCTCAGTAGTCTTTTGGCATTAACGGTATCGTTCATCACTCCCAAGATATCTTGCAATAAGGATAAGGTCCGGATGTAGCGTCCCGCCCCCTTGGACGGATAGAGTCCAATAAAAAATTCAACGGCATACCGCTGCTTCTTAGCGACGATGCGCAGATCATGCAACTCCGCTACGCTGAAACTCGTCAACCCCTCTCCTTTCCTCATCATTTTCTGATGCCGATCCGCCAGAAGGTTGTCTGCAAACTTCTTCACCGTCGCTCCTGACTGTGTTCCAGTCATCTTGATGGATGATGTACCAGTCTGATCGAACCAGTCCTCCTCAATTAACCATTCACCCATCTGCAACATCAATTGCACATAATGATTTGACTCGATGGCGTGGCATGCAGATTCATGGTGCTGTCTTTGCAAATGGTTACACCTATCCTGCAGTACCTTCATCCCGGTGTGTTCAGAGAAACTCGCGCAAATCGGTGCCATTGTCTCAATGACAAACACATCCCAGTCCCGTGCTGGCCCCAATTGACTGCTAAGCCACTTCAGTTCACGAGACAACGAAGAGAGGCCATCCTTTGGTAATACCTTGGAGAAGAGACTCACTGCTGAACGCTGCCTCCTCAGCGCAACACGCATCTGGTGTAAATACTCGGTATCTTGGCCTAACAGCATCCCGCTCTCATTGGCATGCAGATGATTGAGGCAGCTCCAACTAATGGCCTTGAATGCGGTGCTGACACTCATCTCCGGATCAAGCTTGACCTGCCCTGACTTAATCGGGAGCGAATCACCGTTGAGGCAGAGCATGTAGCCACGCTCTGCCTTACTCACATTCACCAGTCTGAATGGAGCACTGTTCAGTAGTTCCAACACGAGTTGAAATAGTTGTCCAGGTCTACCTGATTTCAATTCCAGCTCGACTTCGCACAGCGGTATCCTGTCATCACCGGAAATAATCTCTCCCCGGTCCAGACAGAACTCTACTTCACCACCATCAGAAAGACGGAGCATGCGGGCACTACGCTTGAAGTCGGTGGTAAAAATAGGTCTCAGCTGGTCACGTAGTTCGACCGAACTAAATAACCTGATGAGGGCAGGGTCCGTTATCTTGGTAAAATCGAGTCGCTCTTTCAGAACCGGGAACTCCCACTCATCGCGCTGATGCAGTCCTGCGGTAACGCCTCCACTCCCCTTTATGGTCTGCACCCACCTCCTGCCGCTACGGCGCAACCGTAGCCCGATACCGTGACGTTTGAGGTCTAGCTTTGGGGTATCGTAATAAATACTGTAGAGTCTTTGCGTGACCGGCTTAGAAATGCTTAATGACTTGAGTAGGGTACTACGCTGCAGACGTGTAACACCATCAGGGGATAGACTCAGCTTGAGCTCGGTTTCGATCGGCATGATATTGTCCGAGTTACCTCATGCCAGTTCGGATCTACTTAACAATTGAAAGCGCTGTGAGAAGGGCCTCTTGGGCGCAAAAATTCTTGCTGCTACGGGCAGTTATTAGGTGGTAATCACCATCCGAATCCATCTCCCAAGATTGTCCGTTATCCCTGAGATAGGGCTTTAACCCTTCGGTGAGTACGCGGTTTTTCAGTCGTGAATTCAGAACCGGAAAACATATCTCGATCCGCCGAAAAAAATTCCGGTCCATCCAATCCGCACTGGAGAGATACGTATTGTTAGAGCCATCGCTACGAAAGTAGAAGATGCGAGTATGCTCAAGGAATCGTCCAATCACCGATCTCACACGGATATTCTCTGATAGTCCAGCGACGCCAGGTCTCAGCACACAGACACCACGCACAATGAGATCGATCTTCACCCCTGCCGAGGAGGCGTCATAGAGAGCCCGGATGACTTCTGGCTCCAGCAGAGAATTCATCTTGGCGATGATACGAGCCGGCCTTCCATCCTTCGCAATCTGTATCTCGTTTTTAATCGCTTTAAGAGTCTCTCTGTGAAAGCTAAATGGTGATTGCCACAGGTGTTTTAACTTCCTCGCCTTTCCAAGACTGGTCAGCTGTGTGAATACTTCATTCACATCAACACAAATTTCTTCGTTACAGGTGAGTAACCCGAAATCAGTATATAAGCCGGCAGTTCTGGGATGATAATTTCCAGTGCCAAGATGCACATAACGGCGTAATGAGCCCCCTTCCCGTCTCACGATCATTAACATCTTGGCGTGAGTCTTGTGACCGACCACGCCGTAGACCACATGAGCACCGACTTCCTCCAGACGACCGGCCCAGTTAATATTAGCCTCCTCATCAAAACGGGCTAGCAATTCAACCACGACCGTCACCTCCTTCCCCTTACTCGCCGCATCAATGAGGGATTCCATGATCACAGAATCGGTTCCGGTACGATAGACCGTCTGCTTGATAGCTACTACGCAAGGGTCCATTGCAGCCTGTTGGATGAAATGAACTATCGGTTGAAATGATTGGTATGGGTGATGCAATAGGATATCGCTCTTACGCATCATCTGAAAAATATCATCCCCTCTATTTTTCTGGGATATTGCCGGCAGACCGGGGATAAAGAGTGGATACTTTAAGTCTGAACGTTCAATCTGGTCATAGACCCCCATCATTCGTACTAGATTCACTGGACCCTCTACCTGGTAGAAGTCTTCAGGAGTCAATCCGAATTGATCCAGCAAAAAACTCGCTATATGTGGAGGGCACCTATCCGATACTTCCAACCTCACAGCATCACCAAAATGGCGGTGAGGAAGCTCAACTTGCAGCGCCACTCGCAGATTCTTGACCTCCTCCTCATCTACGAATAGATCGCTATTCCGAGTGACTCGGAATTGATGACATCCCAGTACATTCATTCCGGAGAATAGCTCGTCGACATGGGCATGCAGGACTGATGATAAAAAGATGAAATCGTACCCTCCGACACTGATCTCTCGAGGCAATAGAATCAAGCGTGGCAGCACCCGTGGCGCCTGCACAATCGCCACTCCAGAAGCTCGCCCGAAAGCATCCTTCCCACTCAACTGCACCACAAAATTTAAGCTCTTATTAAGTGCGCGTGGGAAGGGATGTGCTGGATCAAGTCCAATCGGAGTCAGTACCGGAATCAAATCTCGAAAGAAGAATGCCTTGACCCATTCTTGCTGAGCGCCGCTCCAATCGGCCCGCCTCAGGAAGTTAATTCCCTCACCCGCTAGCTCTGGCAGAATCTCATGGTTCAGTAACTGATACTGTTTTTTGACCAGCCCGTGAGTCTTCTCTGAGACTATCTTGAAAACTTCCCCCAACTCCATCCCTTCGGATGTGCGGACGAGCGACCCCAACTTGATTTGTTCCTTCAGTCCGGCAACTCGTATCTCAAAAAATTCATCTAGATTACTGCTGACGATACTTAAGAATTTCAACCTCTCTAAAAGAGGGGTCTCTCTATTCTCTGCCTGGGCGAGTACCCGCCTGTTGAACTCGATCAGACTTAACTCTCGGTTAAGAAATAGATTGGAGGTGGGTACTCTGATCATGGAAGGTGGACTAAATTACAAGACTTGAACCACTTATCCTTATAGCCATTCTCGGACATTATGGCGAGAGGCTGTCCACTGACAGACTTACTTAACTGGCACATAGCCCACTGGCTTCTCTGCCCCACTACCAAAGAAGTACGCCTCAAGTTGATCGGCTAAGTATTTACGCGCTTTGATATCAGAGAGATTGAGTCGGTACTCATTGACCAACATAGTCTGGTGCTTGAGCCACGCAGCCCAAGCCTCCTTCGATACATTTTCAAAGATACGTTTTCCCAATTCCCCCGGATAGGGCAGAAAGTCCAGACCCTCTGCCTCGCTACCCAGCTTGATACATTTGACGGTTCTTGCCATTTATCCCTCTCCCATTAAATTGGCCACTCGATCTTGATACGGCCCATTCACCGCCTAGCAGGTTACTGCACACACTAAATTTTTTTTATGAAGGCCTTGGATCGGCGCTGATAGTTATACATCCCCTGCTTTTCCTTGGGCAGCTTCCCAATCCCAATCTCCTCAAAGCCGCGTTCGAGAAACCAATGCGCAGCACCGGTGGTGAGTACAAATAACTTTTTGCTACCCTGTGTCTTAGCTTTGACCTCGACATACTTAAGTAGTGTGTCGCCATATCCTGCGTTGCGATGATCGTAATGCACCGCAAGGCAGGCGAGTTCGCTCACTCGCTCATCAGGAAAAGGATAAATCGCGGCACAGGCTACGATCATGCAATCATGCTCGAGCACAACAAAACGGTCCATCTCCATCTCCAATACTTCTCGGCTACGACGTACCAATACACCCTTGGCCTCGAGTGGTTCAATCAATTGCAGGATGCCCCCCACATCTTCAATCCCCGCACCCCGCAGGGTCTGTAACGGTCCTTGAGAGATCATGCTTCCGGTACCGTCATGAGTAAATAGTTCCTGCAATACCGCCCCATCCACATGTCGACTGATGAGATGCGCCCGGGCCACCCCCCCTTCGCAGGCTTGCACTGCATAGGGGAGATACGACTGAACGTCGTCAGAAATCTTGGTCGAGCCATCTGCTGCCCTTGCGAGTAACTCCTTACTCTCAGTCACGGTCAACTCTCTCAGCAGTTTATTAGACTTTCCTTTGGACTTCTCTTCGACACCCCTAGCATCCATCAGAAAAATAAGCTTCTCCGCATTGAGTGCTATTGTAGCTGCCGCGGCAACATTTTCTAGAGTCAGATTGAAGATTTCACCGGTTGGAGAATAACCAAGTGGCGACAGCAGGGCCACTTCACCCTGCTCTAACCGTGACCGGATCGAGACAGCATCGATCTTACGAACTTCGCCAGTATGCATCAGGTCAATACCCTCCAACACTCCGATCGGTCGGGCCGTGACAAAGTTACCGCTAGCAACGCGTATGGAGGCATTCGCCATGGGTGAGTTAGGCAGGCCCATCGATAGTAATGCCTCGATCTCAACGCGCACCCGCCCCACCGACTCCTTAACGCATTGGAGTGTATCGGTATCCGTCACGCGCATTCCATTGACATAGGAGGTTTGTAGTTTACGTTCCTGCAGCCGCGCCTCAATCTGTGGGCGCGCACCATGCACCAGAACCAGCCTTACTCCCAGGCTCGATAGCAGGTTAAGGTCGTGAACCAGTCCCACGAACTTCCCATCTGCAACCACCTCACCACCGAAAGCAACGACAAAGGTTTTGCCTCTGAAGCCATTGACATAGGGGGCCACCGATCGGAACCAGTCGACAAAATCAGTATTGATCTTCACGTTCTAAGTTGACGCATTTTAAATATCCACCAAATAGTTAGGCGATGGCCATAGTTTACAAGTCAACACCCAAAACTCAAAACTAAGAGACTGAGGGACAGACCAGATGTGAGTATGCTGACCCTATAACTGAGTCCCATTAATAATCGCCCCACAGGGCCTGCATCGCTGCAACTGCAGCCAGCGCCGCCGTCTCAGTACGAAGTATGCGCCCACCCAGTTTCAATGGTACAAGCCCAGCAACCAGAGCGGCAGCCTCTTCCTCTGGTGCAAATCCCCCTTCCGGCCCAACCATCACAGTCAGCGAGGAGCATTGAGTTGCTTCCGGAAAATCCCTAAGCCTCTTCTTTGATGTAGGGAGAAGCATAAAACACGGGTTATGAACTGACTCACCGGGCAAGATCTTGTGCTCGCCCATCTGACGACTCAACCAATCAGATAATGACAATACCGGCAGCAATTGCGGCAAATGATTCCTGCCACACTGTTCGCATGCAGAGATCACGATCTGCTGCCAATGCTGTAATCGTTTATCCGCTCGCTCATCTGAGAGTCTGATGAGACTTCTAGTTGTGATGATCGGCTGAATGCGGCTTACACCCATCTCAACCGCTTTTTGTATGATCCAGTCCATCTTCTCGTTAGCGCATACCGCCTGTACCAACTTGATATCGAGAGGCGACTCACACTCGGCTGCAAGATGTTCCTCCACCGTGACCGTGGTGCCGCTCTTGCCGATACTCGCAATAACTGTCGAAAACTCGCCACCACTGCCGTTAAATAGAGTGACCCGATCCCCTGGCTCCAGCCTCAACACGCGAGCGGCGTGGTGAGCGGCATTGGGGGGTAACTCGAGGATTCGGCCCGGGGTAATCTCGCCGGGGCAATAGAAGCGGTGTGTCGTCATATTTTCTGGGTCAAATGCGACCATGATAATATAAAACCCGTTACTGTCAGAAATTCAGGAGAAGAACATGGCAAGCTTAGAAACACCCATTTGTGATTTCGGCTGGAAGGCATTGGATTTTGATTTGCCTGGAGTCGATGGGAATCGTTACAACCTATCATCGGCGAGAGGTGCGAATGGGCTTCTGCTGATGTTCATCTGTAACCATTGCCCTTATGTGAAAGTGATACGGGAGCGCATCATGCGAGATGCAAAGGAACTTCGTCAGTACGGTATCGGCACCATCGCCATCATGTCTAATGACCCCGCCGAGTATCCAGAAGATTCTTTCGAAAATATGTCGAGGGTATCGCAAGAATTCGACTTCCCATTCCCCTATGTATGGGATCAGACCCAGCAGGTCGCAAAGGATTATGGTGCGGTCTGTACGCCGGATTTTTTTGGCTTTAACAGCAGTCTCGAGTTGCAGTATCGAGGGAGGCTCGATGCCTCACGCAAAGAGGTCGCACCTGCCGATGCGCGGCGCGAGCTATTCGATGCAATGAAGCAGGTCTCAACAATGGGGCAAGGACCTCGTCAGCAGACCCCCAGTATCGGCTGCTCGATCAAGTGGAGAACAGAATAAGCATGATCGAGGAGGTCATCTCTGTAGTCAGGACTGTGGCTCAGCAGGAGATCATGCCTCGTTACCTACGAGTGGCCCATCAACACAAGTCTGATGGCAGCTTATTTACCGAGGCCGATCTAGCGACGCAAGAGGCACTCACTCGTGAGCTGAGGAAGATCTACCTAGCTCCGGTCGTGGGTGAGGAGATGTCTGAGACAGAGCAGCGAGAACAATGGCTGGCCGGTGACTCTGGTCTGTGGTGCATGGACCCGATCGATGGCACCTCTAACTTCGTCAGTGGGCTGCCCTATTTTGCCATTTCAGTTGCACTGATGCGCCACGGAAGGAGCATCCTCGGGGTGGTTTACGATCCGGTAGCGGATGAGATGTTCTATGCTGAAAAGGGCAAGGGTGCATACCTCAATGGCAAAAAGCTGCCGCTCAAGGAACATGTTCCCGCTCTTTGTAACGCAATCGCGGAGGTGGACTTAAAGCGTCTTAGCTATAAATTAGCTGCAGCGGTCGCAACCGATCTACCTTGTTCCTCCCAGCGTAATCTCGGCGCCAGCGCACTAGACTGGTGCTACACCGCTGCGGGTCGTTTTGATATCTATCTACATGGTGGACAGAGGCTGTGGGACTATGCCGCAGGCTATCTAATCCTGGAAGAGGCGGGGGGGCGGATATGCGGTCTGGATCGGGATGATTTCTGGGCAGAGCCTCTATGGCAGCGAGCAGCCATTGCGGGGCTCGATCCTGACCTATTCTTGCAGTGGCGGGACTGGGTCCGCTCACACCGATAAAGCTGCTGACATGGCCGCCCACATTAAACAGGAATAGAATCTCAACATTTCAAGAGGCAGATAAATCGATTGAAGATTATTATTCTGGGCGCAGGACGGGTCGGCACATCGGTTGCGGAGAGTTTGGTGAGCGAGGCCAACGATATCACCATGGTCGACCTCGACTCGGATCGACTGCACCTGCTGCAAGACCATCTTGACCTGCGAACGGTGGTAGGGAATGTCTCTCACCCATCTGTCTTGATACGGGCCGGCGCCGAGGATGCAGATATGATCCTTGCTGTGACTCAGAGTGACGAGACTAATCTGGTGGCATGTAAGCTCGCTGCCACCATGTTTAACACCCCGATCAAGATCGCACGTATTCACTCGGCCAATTTTCTGGCCTATCCAGAAATTTTTTCTGCAGATAATTTCTGTGTTGACTTTGTCATTTGCCCGGAAAAGATCCTGACCGAGTACATCGAGAAACTGATTGAGTTTCCAGAGGCATTGCAGGTACTTGATTTCGCTAATGGCAAGGTGAGCCTAGTCGCGGTCCGTGCTTTTCACGGGGGTCCTTTGGTCGGGCGTGAGTTACAGGAACTCCGCCAGCATGTGCCCAATGTCGACACACGTGTGGCCGCAATCTTCCGCAAGGACCGGCCCATCATCCCCGAAGGCGATACCGTGATCGAGGCTGAGGATGAGGTATTTTTTATTGCTCCCGAGAAAGACATACGTGCCGTGATGAGAGAGATGCGGAGAATGGACAAACCGGTCGAGCGCGTAATGATTGCTGGTGGTGGAAATATCGGAAAGTGCCTCGCCAAAGCTCTCGAAAAAGATCATCAGGTAAAGATCATTGAGTACGACAAGCGCGCAAGCGAACGATTGGCAGCTGATCTGGATCATGCCCTAGTGCTGCATGGAGATGCCACAGACGAGGATCTGCTGGAGAGTGAGAATATCGCAGAGATGGATATGTTCTGCGCTCTCACCAATGATGACGAGAATAACATCATGTCAGCGCTGCTGGCTAAGCGTATGGGTGCTCGCAAGGTGGTCGCACTCATCAACCGCAGCGCCTATGTAGATCTGGTGCAAAGTGGCAGTATTGATATCGCCATCTCCCCTGCGCAGGTCACCATCGGTTCCCTTCTCACGCATATCCGTCGCGGGGATGTGGCGGCGGTGCATAGCCTTCGTCGTGGTGCAGCAGAGGCTTTAGAACTTGTCGTACACGGTGACGCCCGATCGTCCAATGTAGTGGGTCGCAAAGTGGCGGATATCAAGCTACCTAAAGGTGCCAGCATCGGGGCCATCGTTCGCGGTCTGCCGACAACAGAAGGCAGAGACCCGGGAGAAGATGATGGAAAAAAGAAGGCGAGAGGCGCTTCATCCAATCCGGATGCGCAGGTATTAATCGCTCATCATGACACTGTGATTGAGACAGGGGATCATGTCATTTTATTCATGATCAATAAGAAGTTGATCCGCCAGGTAGAGGAGTTGTTTCAGGTCGGTGTTGGATTCCTGTAAACGGAACCCTCGATGAACCGACTCTTCGCCGTCACCAATGTACTGGGCATGGTGGTCATGATATTTGGCCTCACCATGCTGCCTCCCCTTGCACTCTCCTTCTGGACGGATGACTCGGCTCTATTCGCCTACCACCAGTCGTTCGTTATCACTTTATTCTGTGGGTTAGTGATGACCATGGCAACACGCTGGTACCGGCGGGAGCTTCAGGTACGCGATGGTTTCTTACTGGTGGTACTGGTCTGGTCGGTGTTGCCGATATTTGCCACCCTCCCGTTCATGTTCTTCATGCCTCAACTCAGTTTCGCGGATGCCTATTTCGAAGCCGCGTCTGGCATCACCACCACCGGCGCTACAATCCTCTCTAGTCTGGATAGCCTACCTCCCTCAATTAATCTGTGGCGGTGCGAGCTACAGTGGTTGGGCGGTATGGGGCTGATCGTCCTAGCGGTTGCGATTCTGCCGCTACTCGGTGTGGGTGGACGGCAGATGTTCAAGGCCGAGACACCCGGCCCTATGAAGGACACCAAGCTGACCCCCCGCATCGCCGAGACTGCCAAGGCTCTATGGTTAATCTATGCAGGATTGACCCTGTCTTGCGTCATCGCTTACCGACTGGCCGGTATGGACTGGATCGATGCGGTTATGCATGCATTCACCACCTTAAGTCTGGGTGGAGTCTCCTCGCATGATGCAAGCTTCGGTTACTGGGATTCGGCTTTGATAGAGTGCGTCGCGATCTTCTTCATGCTGGTTGCAGGGCTTAATTTCGCGTCTCACTTCTTAGTGTGGCGAGCGAAAAGCTTTCTCCCCTACCGCAATGACCCAGAGGCCGGGATGTTCATCATGATCACAGCGGCAAGTTGTATCGGTCTCACGTTCTATCTCTGGCTCATGGAGGTATACCCCGACCCATTAACGGCACTACGCTTTGCCAGCTTCAATACAGTCTCAATCGCGACCTCCACCGGATATTCCAGCACGGATTACTATCTGTGGCCGATCTTTGCGCCATTGTGGATGCTCTTCCTCTCCAGCTTTTGCTCATCATCAGGATCCACGGGTGGTGGCATTAAGATGATCCGTGCCCAGATTCTATTCAAGCAAGTATTCCGCGAGATGATCTTGATCATGCATCCCCAAGCGATCTCCCCCGTGAAGGTTGGCGGTAGCGTAGTGCCAAACCGTATCGTTTTTGCAGTATTGGCCTTCCTATCGATCTACATCGCTAGTATCGCTTCAATGACCCTGATCTTGACACTGAGTGGACTGGACTTAGTGACAGCACTGTCCGCGATCGTGGCATGTATCAACAACCTAGGGCCCGGTTTTAGTCAGGTTGGTCCCGCAACTACATTTTCGGTCCTTACTGACTTTCAGATCTGGGTCTGCAGTTTTGCTATGTTATTGGGTCGGCTGGAGCTTTTTACGTTATTGATTGTATTCACCCCCGCATTCTGGAGAAAATAATCATCAGCCGTCTCTTGCAAAACCCCTTGTGAATTAACCCGTTCCGCCTCCTCCCCCCCCGATCCAATAGAAGCGACTTACACCGTCGATAGCCAATTCTTCGGCCGCTTGATAGAATCACGCTTTTCCATTTAATCGAACCCATCCATCACCCCACTCAGGATTATTCATGGCCACCAAAGACTTTTACCCAGCTAAAAAAATCAACACCTTTTACCCTCCTCAACGGACCCTGATGGGACCAGGACCATCGGACACTCATCCCCGTGTTCTGTCTGCGATGGCCCGACCAACCCTGGGCCACCTGGACCCGGTATTTACCGAGATGATGGAGGAGATGAAGAGTCTCCTGCGTTACTCATTCCAGACCAATAACTTGCTGACCTTCCCAGTCTCCGGCCCTGGCTCGGTGGGGATGGAGATGTGCTTCGTCAATATGGTTAATCCCGGTGATAAGGTGATCGTATGCCGTAATGGGGTATTCGGCGGACGTATGATCGAGAATGTACAACGATGCGGCGGTATTGCGGTGGCGGTTGAAGACAAATGGGGAGAGCCGGTAGATCCACAGAAATTAGAAGATGCACTAAAACAAAATCCAGACGCAAAGATCGTCGCCTTCGTTCATGCCGAAACATCCACCGGCGTATTGTCCGATGCAAAGACTCTGTGCGAGATTGCCCGCCGATACAACTGCATGACCATCGTTGATACGGTTACCTCCTTGGGCGGCTCACCCATTCTGACCGATGAATGGAAGATAGACGCGGTCTACTCTGGCAGCCAGAAATGTTTGTCTTGCCCGCCGGGTCTGTCACCGGTCAGTTTCTCCGAACGCGTGGTTGACCTCGTCAAGAATCGTCAGAGAAAGGTACAGAGCTGGTTCATGGACCTGAATCTACAGCTCGGTTACTGGGGTACCAGCCGCACCTACCATCACACCGCACCCACCAACGCACTGTATGCACTCCACGAGTCCCTCTTCATGCTCTACGAAGAGGGTCTAGAGCACTCCTGGGCACGGCATCAACGTAACCACCAGGCACTGAAAGCAGGACTAGAAACGATGGGCATAGCATTCGTAGTGGCAGAAAAATATCGGTTACCACAATTGAATTCCGTACATGTACCGGCAGAGGTAGACGAGAAGGAAGTCCGTCGCAGACTACTCGCCGACTACAGCTTAGAGATCGGTGCAGGCCTGGGTGACTTTGCGGGCAAGATCTGGCGTTTCGGACTGATGGGTTATTCCAGCAAGATCGAGAACGTGATGCTGTGCCTAAGCGCACTAGAAAACGTATTCTCAGATATGGGAATGAAGATTGATTCTGGCGCTGCCGAGTCGGCTGCACATAAGAGTCATGCCGCCAACCCCTTGCCACTGCCGCAAAAGATATCTTTGTCACTACATGGAAAGTAGTAACAGAAGGCTATAAAAAGTTACCGTCCTCCTCTTCTATGGGAAGGACGGTACTAACTGCGCGGCAGAGACAGCGTTATAAGCCCAGCCTTTGCCAAATCGTACTCGTTAGTCCTGCCGAGTTCAGGGTATAGAAGTGCAACCCAGGCGCCCCCCCCTTGAGTAATCGGTCACACAGATCAGTCACGACATCAAGTCCAAAAGCACGGATTGACGCACTGTCGTCACCGTAACTCTCCAACCTCTTCCTGATCCACCGTGGAATCTCAGCACCACAGGTGTCTGAGAATCTTGCCAATTGAGAAAACTTGTTAATCGGCATGATGCCGGGCACGATCGGGATACAGATCCCCTCAGCCTCGCATGCCTCTATAAAATTAAAGTAGGCATCCGCATTGTAGAAGTACTGAGTAATCGCTGAATTTGCACCCGAGTCCACCTTCCGCTTAAAGTTCTGAAGATCCTCCTGCGATGACCGTGATTGGGGGTGATACTCCGGGTAGCCCGCTACCTCGATGTGGAATGCATCTCCAAACTCTCTCCGGATAAACATGACCAACTCATTAGCATAACGAAACTCTCCCGCCTGAGCCATGCCCGATGGCAAGTCACCACGGAGTGCGACGATATGACGGATACCCTGGTCACGGTACCTCTCCAGCATGGTGCGGATATTCTCAGCTGTCGATCCGATGCATGAGAGATGCGGAGCCGCGGCATGCCCTTCAGCTTGAATCTCCAATACCGTTTCTAGGGTACGGTAGCGGGTGGAGCCCCCCGCGCCGAAGGTCACTGAGAAGAATTTTGGATTGAGTTGAGCCAATTGCCTACGAGCAGCACGCAGCCTCTCCACCCCCTCCGGTGTCTGTGGAGGGAAGAACTCAAAACTGAATGTGGGGGCAAACTTTTTCTGTGATTCCATTTCCTGACTCCCTCCATCCAAAAAGAATCAGTACCGGTACATTTCCGGCTTGTATGGGCCGTCTTTATCCAGGCTGAGGTACTTCGCCTGCTCTTCGGTCAACTCGGTCAGCCTGACACCCAGCTTCTTGATATGAAGCCTGGCCACCTTTTCATCGAGTTGCTTGGGCAGCACATAAACATCCTTCTGGTACTTTGCGTTGTTCTGCCAAAGCTCCATCTGAGCCAGCACTTGATTGGTAAATGAACTGGACATAACAAATGATGGGTGTCCGGTTGCACAACCCAGATTAACCAGTCTGCCCTGAGCCAACACAATGATGCGTCGACCCGTTGGGAAGATGACATGATCCACCTGAGGCTTGATATTCTCCCAGCGATACTTCTGCACCGAAGCGATATCTATTTCAGAATCGAAGTGACCGATATTGCAGACGATGGCCTGGTTCTTCATCTTAAGCATATGGTCATGGGTGATGACACGCAGATTGCCGGTCGCGGTGACAAAAATATCAGCTTGGTCACATGCCTCGTCCATGGTGACAACACGATAACCCTCCATCGCTGCCTGTAGCGCGCAGATCGGATCTATCTCAGTAATCCATACCGTCGCACCCAGACCGCGCAGTGATTGAGCACATCCCTTGCCCACATCCCCGTATCCGCAAACGATGGCCACTTTCCCAGCAATCATCACGTCAGTGGCCCGCTTGATACCATCCACCAAGGACTCACGACATCCGTAGAGATTGTCAAACTTTGACTTGGTGACCGAGTCGTTCACATTAAAAGCGGGAAATGGAAGCTCGCCTTTTTTCTGCATCCCGTACAGACGGTGCACGCCGGTAGTGGTTTCTTCTGTCACACCCCGAATATTGGCAAGGATGTTGGAGTACCATCCCGGATGACTGGCCACCCTCTTCTTAATGGCCGCGTAAAGGGCCTGCTCTTCTTCGTTGGTTGGATTGGCGATGACGGATAGGTCCTTCTCAGCCTTGCTGCCGAGTATGATCAGCAGTGTGGCATCACCCCCATCATCCAGAATCATGTTCGGTGTTTTATGCGCACCCGACTCTTGACCCGGCCACTCAAAGATACGGTGGGTATACTCCCAGTAGTCATCCAGTGATTCACCCTTATAGGCAAATACCGGAATACTCGCCGCAGCGATAGCCGCTGCCGCATGGTCCTGGGTGGAATAGATATTACAAGAGGCCCAGCGTACTTCTGCACCCAGCTTGACCAGGGTCTCGATCAGTACCGCTGTCTGGATGGTCATGTGCAGAGATCCTGCAACACGTGCCCCGGCCAGAGGCTTCTGGTCAGCATATTCTTCGCATAGCGCCATCAAACCCGGCATCTCGGTTTCGGCGATAGCAATCTCCTTACGTCCCCATCCAGCAAGGGACATATCTGCAACTTTATAATCGGTGAATTGGACGCCAGATGAATTGGACGCAACGCTCATGGAATAATCTCCTGAAAATGAACGAGCGCCGTTGTTACGGTATCCTCCTTCGCCGAGCCTCGCGGGACTGTGCCCGTTGCAGCGCTCCTCAGCGTGGAGGGTAGAACTAAACTTTAGATGGATCCGCTACTCTTTAAGCTAAAACTAGCCCTTGATCCCCGCATCATCGCGAAACTGAACAGCCTTATCAATCGACTCCCAGGTGAATTCTGGCTCATCCCGTCCGAAGTGACCATAGGCAGCAGTCTTGGCATAGATCGGACGCAGCAGATTGAGGGAATGAATGATGGCACGTGGGCGCAAGTCAAAATGCCGCTCTACCAACTTGGCAATCGCCTCATCAGAAATCTTCCCTGTACCGAAGGTATCGACCATCAGTGAGACCGGTTTTGCGACGCCGATGGCATAGGCCACCTGTACCTCACACCTGCTCGCTATTCCGGCAGCAACGATATTCTTGGCCACATAACGCCCAGCGTAAGCCGCTGAACGGTCAACCTTGGAGGGGTCCTTACCAGAAAAAGCACCACCACCATGATGGGCCGCGCCGCCATAGGTGTCGACAATGATCTTACGTCCTGTTAGCCCGCAGTCACCCATCGGTCCACCCACCACGAAACGCCCCGTTGGGTTAACCAGATAACGAGTATCGCCGCTCAGCATGCTCTTCGGAATCACCGGCTTGATGATCTCCTCAATCACCGCTTCGGATAACGACGCATGAGAAATATCAGGATGATGCTGGGTCGATACAACCACCGTCTCTACTCGTTGCGGCTTGCCATTCAGATAACTCACCGATACCTGTGACTTAGCATCCGGGCGTAGCCATGTCAGACGTCCATCCTTTCTAAGCTCTGCCTGCCGCTCCATCAAACGATGAGCATAGTAAATCGGCATCGGCATTAATTGAGGTGTCTCATCGCATGCATATCCGAACATGAGGCCCTGGTCGCCTGCACCCTGATCCATCTCCTGCTCTTTAGTACGGTTCACTCCCTGGGCGATATCAGGGGACTGCTTGTTGAATGCGGTTAAGACTGCGCAGGTGGAGGAATCAAAACCAATGTCCGAACTGGTATAGCCAATCCTTCTGACAGTCTCTCGAGCGACCACATTGTAGTCAACCGAAGCATGCGTCGTGATCTCACCCGACATGACAATCAGACCAGTGCTGCAGAGGGTCTCGCAGGCTACTCTTGCATTGGCATCCTGTGCCAGGATCGCATCCAGAATAGAATCTGAAATCTGATCAGCAACCTTATCTGGATGGCCTTCGGATACGGACTCTGATGTGAAAAGATATTCGCTCATGTTCTCCAGTCCGTCATAAATTCAAAATAGCCCTATAGAATAACAGATTATTCAGGTTGATTCGCTATGGGGTAAAGGGAGTCCTCAGCCCTGATAATGACTTGGGGCTTGCCTAGAGGCTCTTGAAGACTAGTTGCAGCCTTCCATCTTGTAGATGAAGTATCCATCCTTGCTAATCGTATCGACGACATTAGCCGGCGCACTCTGGCTATGACAGAAGCTGCATTCCTTGCTCGTGATGGTGGCACCCTCCTCGCCAATGGATATCAGCCACTGCTTGGCGTACTCGATCGCTTTAGAGTCCCCCTTGACTGCGGTGAAGACATCAAAGTGCATGGTATGGCCATCCTTAGCCTTAACATAGGTATCGTAAACGTGCATTTCCATGATTGTTCCTCTATAAATTAGAGACTTGTATAAATGAAGAGAACACTATCTCAACCGCTTAAGCAAACACCGCATAGACTATCATGACAGTGACAAAAGTGGAATGTGGCCACTTTCGACATGTGGCCACTTTCGAGGTATGTTGAGCTGGTCACAGGGAGACAAACATACATAACGATACCTTGTGTCACAATCTTGCAATATCGGTAGCTTATGATGCTGCCATGATGGCAATCATCATAAGCAATGGAGGATGAAATGTTACGATCACACAATTTTAAATTCAAGTTACTGAGCGTGTCCACCTTAGTGGCCACGTTGATGAGTATTGCCGGCATTACGAATGCGCAATCGATCGTCAAAATTGACGGCTCGAGTACTGTCTACCCCATCACCGAGGCGGTTGCAGAGGACTTCCAAATAGCCAAGAAAGGCGCCGTCCGGGTCACAGTAGGCATCTCTGGCACGGGCGGGGGCTTTAAGAAGTTCTGCCGTGGCGAGATCGATATCGTTAACGCCTCCCGCCCCATCCAAAAGAAAGAGATGGAGGATTGCAAGAAGTCCGGGGTCCAGTATATCGAGATGCCGGTGGCTTACGATGCATTGACCGTGGCAATCAACCCAAAGAATACCTGGGCCACGACCATGACCATTGCAGAATTGAAAAAGATGTGGGAACCATCCGCGCAGGGAAGGGTGACCAAGTGGAGTCAGATCAATCCTTCCTGGCCGGATGAAACCTTCAAACTCTACGGCGCAGGCGCGGATTCTGGCACCTTCGACTACTTCACTGAAGCAGTTGTTGGCAAGGCCAAGTCAAGCCGTGGTGACTTCACTGCTTCTGAGGACGATAACGTTCTGATACAAGGGGTCGCGAGTGACAAGAATGGGTTAGGCTTCTTCGGATTCGCCTACTATATCGAGAACCAAAAGAAAGTGTCCGCTGTTGCAATCAATAACGGAAAGGGGGGGATTCTTCCATCCCCAGAAACGATTGAGGATGCCACCTACCAACCGCTCGCCCGTCCTATCTTTATCTATGTCAGTATCAAAGCAGCAGATAAGCCTGAGGTGAAGGAGTTCGTTACCTACTACATGAAGAATGCGGTCAAGTTGGTGCAAGAGGTACAGTACTTCCCATTACCACCAAGCGCCTACACCACCATCATGACTCACTTTAGTCAGAAACGAGCCGGAACAATATTCGGCGGCACATCGGCCGTGGGTCTCTCGATCGCCGAACTACTCAAGCGCGAGGCCCGTCTTGAGTTCGAGCATAATTGAACGTTTAGTTTAACCTGCACTATCTATAGTCGATTAGCTCCTGAAAAAACTCACAAGGGGGGTGCGCGCCTTAGGCCTCACCCCCCTTGTGATTTCCAACTGACAACCCTCCTCAACTTTACACGGCCACTCCATCCCCAAAATAGATGCTGATCTCTGTCCTTCCTGAAATCACTTCTGCCAAGCAGTTTTTAACCGAGATTTTCCATTAGGACGGAATCAGGGCGAATAAATGGGTGTGAATTTTGCTGGCAAATCGAATGATTTTGATGCGTCCCATAAGCCTTGTATCCAAGTTCGCTGCTTCATTGCCACAGCAAGA
>Ga0209553_1000041_pt1 | contig 59030 bp, 50 predicted proteins | sample LauGreFBDMM110DN_2_FD_188217 | JGI IMG/M metagenome (GOLD analysis project Ga0209553, IMG submission 188217) | Freshwater lake microbial communities from Lake Michigan, USA - Fa13.BD.MM110.DN (SPAdes) (version 2) | ecosystem: Environmental > Aquatic > Freshwater > Lake | place: Lake Michigan...
AAAACATTTTGAATTCATCACGTGCGCGATGATTGAACAGAATAGACTTGGCCCAACCTTCCCCTGCCCCCAGCACATCTCCGTAGGAGAACCCACCGCATGCAGCCAAGCCCTGATAATGTTGCAGTGAAACACGTCCAGCGATGATATCACTCATGTGCACATCGGTCGCAGCGAATCCAGCCCGGTCAAAGGCTGCAGCCATCTCGACATGACCATTTACACCCTGCTCTCTCAGAATAACAATTCTTGGCCTCGCTCCACTCTGGATATAAGGAGCAGCAATATCATCGTCCACATCGAAACTCAACTGCACATTCAGACCAGGGTCGGTGATATCGAGTATGCGATCATATTCCTGCTGCGCACACTCTGGATTATCCCGCAGCTTTTGCATTTGATGCGTGGTCTCTGACCAAGCGCGCTGCAGATCTAAACGCCGCTCGGAAAATACCGTTTTATTGTTTCTCAAGAAACGTACTTGATCCTTATCGTTAAGACTTCCGATGACAAAACTCATATCGCGCAAACCAGCCTCTGCCAAAACTTCCAGAACGGCATGACGCTGCTCTGTTCTGATCTGGATCACCCCACCAAGCTCCTCATTAAAAAGGACAGAAAGGATTCTTCCCTGAGCCTTTCCGTCCATTATTTCGGGTCTCAGCTCATAACCATCCACATCATTAGCGAGCCCGTCGAAACACAACTGATCGAGATTGACTGTAATACCGGAATGACTGGCAAAGGCCATCTCGCACAATGCCACAAATAGGCCCCCGTCAGAGCGGTCATGATAAGCAAGTACCCTACCTTCTTGATTTAAGCGTTGCAGACCGGCGAATAATCCCTTGAGCTTCTGTGGATCATCTAGATCCGGGGCTATATCACCTGCCTGCTTATAAACTTGCGCTAACGCCGATCCACCTAGACGGCTTCTACCCGCGCCCAGATCAATCAAGATCAGTTCCGTCTCTCCACAGTCGGTACGTAATTGAGGCGTGAGTGTCTTACGCACGTCTATCACTCGCGCAAAGGCTGAGATGATCAAGGACAGAGGTGCAGTCACTTCCTTATGGACAGTCGTACTCTGATTATTCTCTTCTTCAGTCCATACCGTCTTCATTGACATGGAGTCCTTACCTACCGGAATACTGATCCCCAGTTGCGGACATAACTCTATCCCTACTGCATGGACCGCATCGTACAAACCCGCATCCTCACCTGGATGCCCAGCCGCCGCCATCCAGTTGGCGGAAAGCTTGATCTCTCCAATATCTATAATCAGTGCAGCAGCAATATTGGTGATGGCCTCACCCACCGCCATACGTGCAGCAGCAGCAGGATTGATGAGCGCTAATGGAGCGCGTTCACCTATAGCAAATGCCTCCCCCAAATAAGTTTTATATCCCATAAGCATTACTGCTGCATCCGCTACCGGTATCTGCCAAGGCCCTACCATCTGATCACGGGCTGTCATCCCGCCGACAGTACGGTCACCAATACTAATGAGAAAAGTTTTATCTGCTACTGCGGGCAGACGTAGAACTCGATAAGCGACTTCTTTTAATTCTAACTTTGTTATATCAAAAGGAAGTAATTTTTTCTCTATGCGTACAACATCACGTGTTATTTTTGGCAACTTTCCTAATAAAACTGAAAGTTCCATATCAACAGGATTATTTCCGAGTACCAGATCACTTACAACAAGTTGCTCTAATTTAGTTGCTTCGCCTATTACAGAAAATGGGCAGCGTTCGCGTTCACAAATTGCTCTGAATAATTCCAATGACTCTAATTTAATTGCCAATACATAGCGTTCCTGGGACTCATTGCTCCAAATTTGCATGGGTGACATGCTTGATTCTTCTGAAGGAATATCACGTAAATTAAAATGTCCGCCACGCTTAAAATCGTGTAAAAGTTCTGGCAATGCATTAGATAGACCGCCTGCGCCAACATCATGAATCGAAAGAATGGGATTGGATGCATCTTTTCCATTCATCTGGCAACAGCGATTAATCACCTCTTGAGCCCGTCTTTCCATCTCTGCGTTACCACGCTGCACAGAATCAAAATCAAGCATTTCTTTATTTGTCCCAGTATTCATACTAGAAGCTGCCCCACCGCCAAGACCAATTAACATTCCAGGTCCGCCTAATTGAATTAGCAAGGCATCAGGTGGAAACTCCTCCTTAAATGAATGCTGTTGCAAGATATGACCCATACCCCCAGCTAACATGATAGGTTTGTGATATCCGCGCATTTCACCTGCCACTAATTCTTCAAAGGTGCGAAAGTATCCAGCTAAATTAGGTCGTCCAAATTCGTTATTAAATGCTGCTCCGCCAATTGGAGCCTCTAACATAATCTGCAAAGCAGATGAAATATGATGAGGTTTGCCATAGCCATTCTTTACTCTAGATTCCTGATATATCTCCCAAGATTGAATAAAATCTGGGATACTTAAATTGGAAACAGAAAACCCAGTGAAACCAGCTCTGGGTTTAGCGCCTCGACCAGTCGCTCCTTCGTCACGAATTTCCCCACCCACACCAGTAGCGGCTCCGGGATAAGGAGAGATTGCGGTGGGATGGTTATGAGTTTCAACTTTCATTAAAATATTTATCTGCTCTTCGGCATAATCGTACTTATCATCTCTTCCTGGATAGAAACAGGCAACCTGCGCGCCTTCAATAATAGAAGAATTATCGGTGTAAGCTACTACCGTACCTTGCGGATTCATTTGATGGGTATTACGTATCATTGAAAATAAAGATTTCGTCTGCACCCGCCCGTCTATAATCCAGTCGGCGTTAAAAATTTTATGCCGACAGTGTTCTGAGTTAGCTTGAGCAAACATCATTAATTCCACGTCGGTTGGATTACGGCCGATGCGCGTAAAATTAATTGCAATATATTCTATTTCTTCGGGTGATAACGCCAATCCTAATCCGATATTAGCAAGTTGTAACGCCTCTATACCGACACCTAATACATCTACAGTTTCAAATGATGTGGGCATAAAATGTAGAAATAATTTCTCTGCGTCATTAAACGAATTAAAAACAGATTCAGTCATACGGTCATGTATTAGAGTGGCGCATGTAGCTCTAGCTTCAGCAGAGAGATTGCCATGAGACTGCACATAAAATGCCACGCCACGCTCTAAACGTTCAATTACATTTAGCCCACAACGATGAGAGATATCGGTAGCTTTAGAAGACCAAGGAGAAATAGTGCCAAAACGAGGCAACACTAACAACAATTCGCCCAAGGGAATTTCAGTCTTTTGTACCGGACCATAGGTAAGTAACTTATCAATGATAGTTACTTCGTTCTGTTGTAGGGGACGTTTTATTTTACAAAAATGCCAATACTCGGCATAAATATGGGAAACTTGAGGAACAGAGACCTTAAGTGCACCCATTATTCTTTCTAATCGCAAAGGGGAAAGGGCGATACCGCCACGAAATCGAAGCATCAGTTACAGTAAAATAATTATTTGTAGAACACAATCTTACACTAGATAAACCACAGGATGAATAATTTAACTCCCCTTTACTCTGCTGCTGAGATCGAAGAAATTCAGCGACTTGTTGCTGCCCTACCAAATCCTCCATCTCTAATGGAAAGAGCTGGACTAGCCGCAGCAAAAGTAGCTCTCAATAGGCTATTAATCAATGGCAAGAGTAGAGTGTTAATTTTGGCAGGTCCGGGTAATAACGGTGGTGACGCATTTGTCGTTGCTCGTTATTTACAAGCATGGTGGTTTAATGTCACGCTGGTATTTACTGGTAAATGTGACAGATTACCTAGTCATGCAAAGTATGCACTAGAGGCTTGGCTAAATATAGGCGGCAGCATTCTTTCCGAAATTCCAGTAAAAAAAAGTTGGGATGCAGTAATAGATGGATTATTTGGTATAAATTTAACAACAGACCTCAAAGGTAAATACCTTGAGCTTGTTAATACTGTCAATAATCTTAATCTGCCAGTTCTTTCGCTTGATGTGCCTAGTGGCTTAAACAGTAGTACTGGTAATGTACATGGTGCAGCTATCCATGCCACCATGACAACAACTTTTATTTGCTTCAAACCCGGTCTTATAACTTGTTATGGTCCAGAATATTGTGGGGAGATTTTACTCTGTAATTTAGATATCGACCCATTCTCATTAGTAAAACCTCATTTACAAATACTGGATCAAATTTACGCAAAAAAATTATTACCCTCCCCTCGCCGCGCTAATAGTCACAAAGGTTTGTTTGGTAGTGTTGGCGTCATTGGTGGATCAGAAGGTATGACGGGTGCGGCACTTTTAACCGGAACAGCTGCCTTAAAATTAGGTGCAGGGCGTGTTTATATCGGTCTAGTTTCAAATAATGCAACGAGAGTCGACTCTGCACAACCAGAATTAATGTTTCCTTCAGCTCATGAATTACTTAAATTTAATCATTTAAGTTGTTTGGTCGTTGGACCCGGACTTGGAGTTGAAGCCGACGCGTGTCTCATGTTAGAGCATGCAATACAATCTCCTTTATCCCTGGTGCTAGATGCCGACGCATTAAATCTTATTGCTAGTAACTCTAAACTTACCCACCAATTACAGAAGCGAATGGCTCCTTCTATACTCACACCCCATCCTGCAGAAGCAGCTCATCTACTGAATATGGATACCAAAATAGTACAAAATGACCGTATGGCTGCCACAAAGAATCTGGCAAAGTATTTTAATTGTTATGTTGTTCTAAAAGGTATAGGCAGTATCTGTGCTTCGCCCAACGGTAAATGTTACATTAATACTAGCGGAAATCCTGGTCTGAGTAGCGCGGGTACAGGTGATGTATTATCTGGCTTTATTAGTGCTCTTTTAGCACAAGGAATGGATGCAGAGAGATCACTATTGCTAGCAGTCTATCTGCATGGTGCGGCGGCGGACGTGTTACTAAAAGAACATGGTGGCCCAATTGGAATGACTGCATCGGAAGTTATCAATTCGGCACGTAATTTATTAAACTGTTTAGCTTACGAAAAAAAAATCTAACAATAAAAAATTAGTAAGAATTTATTGCTACTAAGAAGAACTAGAGGTCATTTATTGTAATGAATGACCGAACGAATAGATTTTCTTGTGCGGATTAAATCAAATGCTTTATTAATATCATCTAATCCCATAGTGTGGGTAATAAAAATATCTAATTCAAATTCGCCATCAAGATAGCGTTGCACATAGATAGGTAGTTCAGTTCTTCCCTTCACTCCACCGAATGCGGAACCGCGCCATATGCGCCCCGTCACCAGCTGTAATGGGCGAGTGTGAATCTCCTCGCCGGCACCAGCAACACCAATAATCACTGACTCTCCCCAACCTTTATGACAACACTCTAAGGCAGAACGCATTACTTCGACATTACCAATACACTCAAAAGAAAAATCTACCCCACCATTAGTCATCTCGATGATCACATCTTGAATAGGTCTACCATGATCCATTGGATTAATCACATCAGTGGCGCCTAGTTGCCGTGCAATTTCGAATTTATCAGAGTTAATGTCAATAGCTATAATACGAGAAGCTCTGGCTATGATTGCACCCATTATTACAGCAAGACCGATACCACCAAGACCAAATACTGCCAAAGTATCACCTGCTTTTACTTTCGCAGTATTAGCAACAGCACCCAGGCCTGTTGTGACCCCGCAACCAAGTAAACAAATTTTCTCTAATGGCGCTTTCTTGCTAATTTTTGCTAAGGAGATTTCTGGTATTACCGTGTATTCAGAAAAAGTTGACGTACCCATATAGTGATGAATAGGTTTCCCGGCTTTATAAAAACGCGTGGTACCGTCAGGCATTAGTCCACGGCCTTGAGTTAATCTAATAGCCTGACACAAATTAGTTTTCCCTGATCTACAAAATTTACACTTGCCACATTCTGGTGTGTAAAGTGCTATCACGTGGTCTCCTACGGCAACACTACTAACTTCTTCACCTAAAGCCTCGACAATACCAGCACCTTCGTGACCAAGGATCACGGGGAATATACCCTCCGGATCTCTTCCAGAAAGTGTATATGCATCGGTATGACATACTCCTGTAGCTACAATCCGGACCAACACTTCACCCTTCTGCGGCATCATTAAATCTATTTCTTCCACTCTTAAAGGTAATCCGGGAGCCCAAGCAACAGCTGCACGTGTTTTAATCGATTTCATAGAATTTTCTCTGTACTCTGTAATACTGATGATAAACTGACAGTTCTGTATCAGTAATATTATTTACTTATTAACTGCTAACGCAATGAGTCATTTTAATGAGCGGGGAGAGATCAAATGCTCTGGGTAAAATCGTTACATATTATTTTCCTAGTAACTTGGTTTGCTGGTTTATTTTATTTACCAAGACTGTTTGTTTATCATGCCCTGAGCAATGATTCTATCAGCATCGAACGATTTAAAGTGATGGAGCGAAAACTTTACTATGGCATCATGATGCCAAGCGCAGCATTAACTATAATATTCGGTGTATGGCTCTGGTTAGGTTATAACATTTCCGGTAATTGGATGCATACTAAGCTTTTATTAGTAGCGGTGCTAATTGCTTACCATTTTTACTGTGGTCGATTGCTTGCCAACTTTAAACAGGATAAAAATCAACATGGACATGTTTATTATCGCTGGTTCAACGAAGTTCCAGTGGGAATTTTAATTGCAATAGTGTTGTTAGTGGTAGTCAAGCCATAAAAAAACTACTCTTATGAATCTGACTCAAAATCACAATGGAAATCGATGAGAAACTTTTATTTCATTCAGATTTAAAAAATTTTCAGTTTAAACAAGTTAGAATAACTTTAAATCTGATTAACGGGCAGTGCCTCAGTAAAGCCAAACATTCTAAGATCAGTAATTCGCATTGGATAAAGTATACCTTGCAAATGATCACATTCATGCTGCACAACACGGGCATGAAATCCTTCCACGCTACGATTCACAGATTCCCCATATTGATCGAATCCACAGTAAAGTATTTTAGTAAAACGTGGCACTCTGCCACGCATATTAGGAACACTTAAACAACCCTCCCAATCCTCTTCTATTTCTTTTGTAAGAGGTTTAAGCACAGGATTTATCAATACAGTATAAGGGACTCTCTCTGCATCAGGGTAACGCGGATTGTACTCCAAACCAAATATGACCACTTGTAAATTAACGCCAATCTGTGGCGCCGCCAAACCAGCACCGTTTTCCGATTCCATAGTTTCTTGCATATCTTGAATTAAGGTATTGAGCTCAGGTGTATTAAATTTCTTAACCTTTTTAGCTGTGCTTAGTAAGAATGGATCGCCCATTTTTAAAATAGATTTAATTGCCATTAGGCTCTACTATGGACTTTAAAATATTTATTACTTTCGTTGCCGCTTCTTCCAAGATAACATGGGCGCTTGCCGACTTTATAGCATGAATAGCTACCCCCCTTCTAACGGCACAATAATTCACTACTGCTATGGTTGCGTAGCATAACTGCAGTTCTTTAGCCAACACTGCTTCTGGCATATCAGTCATACCTACTATGTCAGCACCGTCACGCTCTAATCGATTAATCTCGGCAACGGTTTCTAAACGTGGCCCTTGAGTTGCCGCGTAAACACCACCATTAATTATCTTTTCATGCCCTCGCTTTGCAGCCTCCAGAATATCCATACGCGCTATCCTACAGTATGGCTCTGAAAAATCAGTACAAGCAATTGTCTTCTCAGTGCTCTCGAAATAAGTAGATTTTCTGCTGTGAGTATAATCAATAATCTGATCAGGAATAACAATCATTCCGGGCAGTAAATCTGGATGAATACCCCCTACTAATGAGATTGATATGACTTGTGTAGGATTAAACGAGTTCAGCGCCCATAAGTTGGCACAATAATTAACTGCATGAGGTAGAATATTATGAAACGAGCCCTGACGAGCTAAAAATACGATCTCATGGTCATTGATTCTGCCAAAAGTTAAAGGAGAAGATGGCTCTCCATACGGTGTTCTTATAATCTGCCGATGGGATATCTCAAAATCAGGTAGTCTTGTTATTCTTTTATCACCGATTATTGCTAGCATATTTCTCCGAGCTATAAATAGTGTAAATAATGTGCTACCGAATTCTTATTATTTTTTGAGTGAGTTACAAATAGAATTTTTTATTTTTAAAATAAATGCTTGGGCGATAAATTAAGCATTTATTTTAATAGAACCAATTCAACCTATTTTTATTTCCCCACTTCTTTCTGTTCTTATTCTATGCATTACTGCGCTAGCAAGTGCAAAAAATCTATTTCATTAAGAATAGTTATCTCTAATTCAATAGCTTTATTGTACTTATTACCAGCATCAATACCAACAACAACGTAGTCTGTTTTTTTAGAAACATTTTCTGATACTTTTCCTCCTGCATTTTCAATTTTTTCTTTAGCGTCTTCCCTAGTTAAATTCAAAAAACTTCCAGTCAATACAAAAGTTTTCCCACTAATGCTAATATAATTATTATTAATTTCTATTACTCTTTTAGAGATGCCATCATCCCACTTGATGCCAGCTTCACACAAATGTTTAATAACTTCTATATTATTATCTTCAGAGAAAAAATCGACAATGCTCTGGGCTACTGTTGGACCAATATCTGGTACCTGCTGTAGAATTTCTATCTCTGCATTCATAAACTGATTGAAATTATTAAAATATCCAGCTAATCTTTTAGCGGTAGTCTCGCCCACATTAGGAATACCAAGTGCATAAATAAATCTTTTTACTGTAGTCTTCTTACTTTTTTCAATGGCTTCCATTATGTTATCTGCAGATTTCTTTGCCATTCGTTCTAACGTAACAAGTACAGCACTATCTAGTCTATAAAGATCTGCGGGTGTCTCAACAATAGATTTGTCTACTAACTGCTCAATTAATTTATCTCCTAACCCCTCAATATTCATGGCGCGGCGTGAAGAAAAATGTAAAATTGCCTGCTTTTTCTGAGCTGAACAAAATAATCCACCGGTACAACGTTTCGCTATCTCGTTCCCCATACGAACAGCTTTAGAACCGCATACTGGGCAGTAATCTGGCATAGTAAATCGCCTTGCATGACTAGGACGACGCTCTATTACTATTCCAACAATCTCTGGAATAACATCACCAGCCCGACGTACGATTACGCTATCTCCAATCATCACATCTTTACGTATAATCTCATCTTCATTGTGTAATGTTGCATTGGTCACAGTAGCCCCGCCAACAAATACTGGTGACAAACGTGCAACTGGAGTCAGAACTCCAGTTCTACCTACTTGTATATTAATATCTAATAATTCAGTTATCACCTCTTGAGCTGGAAATTTATGTGCTATAGCAAAGCGAGGGGCACGTGAAATAAATCCTAATTTCTCCTGCTGCATCAATTCATTAACTTTATAAACTACACCATCAATATCATAAGGTAAACGTTCGCGGATTTTTTCCATTTTGTGATAATACGTTAATAATTCATTTACCCCATTTACAATGCTACGCTCTTTGACAACTGGAAAATGCAACGATGCAAGATATTCCATTACACTACTATGCCTATCATTAGGCACCGTTCCATCTACATGCACACCAATACCATACGCAAAAAAAGTAAGTCTACGGGTTGCAGTAATACGAGAGTCTAATTGACGCAAGGAACCGGCTGCTGCATTACGGGGATTAATAAATTTTTTTCTCTCTTTTTTAGACTGATCCCAATTAAGTTTTTCAAAATCTACTTTTAACATCAATATCTCACCCCGTACTTCAAGTAAGGTGGGGTAATTTCTATATTTTCCAGTTCTTAGAGACAAAGGAATGGATCTGATGGTACGTAAATTCGATGTCACATCCTCTCCGATGTAACCATCTCCACGGGTTGAACCACTTACAAATAAACCATTCTCGTAACAAAGACTAATAGCAAGTCCATCAAATTTTGGCTCTACCGCATATTCAACATTACCCACTCCCAGACATTCCCTTACCCGTTGGTCAAATGCATCTACTTCATTTGCCTCGAACGCATTACCTAGAGACAACATTGGTGTACGGTGGGTAATCCTAGTAAATTCTTTAAGAGGCGCAATACCTACACGTTGCGTAGGAGAATCAGGTGTAACAAGTTGAGGGTAGTGTTGCTCAATCTTCTGCAATTCACAATACAGTTTATCGTACTCAGAGTCTGGGATAGTTGGCAGATCCAAAGCTGAATAACTGTAATTGTGTTGCTCAATGGCCGCACGTAGCTTATGCACTCGCTGTAAAATATGATCTGGAATTTCACTCACACAAACAGTCTCAATGCAATTTCACCACCAGCGGGAATACCGCGTAGCTCCATTTCGGCTTGAATACTAATTAGCCTCTGCTTAATCTTACCTATACCACCTTCACTCAAAGGGGTGCCGTTATCATCTACTCTGATACCGCTCAAAATAGTTGAAAAAGTCTCTGTAAAATGAATCATCTGATCAAAAACTCTATCGCCATTTTCTACCCTTGGCACATCAAATAAAAAAGTGATACCTGGAGTAGTTAACATTCGAATATCTTCGGCTACAAATGGGGTCAGATCTCTATTATTAATAGAAAAACAGAGTGCATTATTTGTATCACGATAATTAAACATACCACCCACTTCCAGTTTAAAACCGGATGCTTCTGCTAAGGCGCGAATTTTAGTTCCAGTAAATGCGCTACTATCTTTACTAATAATATTGATACTAATCGTTACATCTACTTCCAAACAAAATAGATCAAGTAATACTGCCTGAGCGTGGGCTTGACGAACATCAGAAATATCAACGACTGCATTCATGGATATAGCCAAATTCTGAACCATATCACGGAATTCTGACAAACCAACTTCACTCACTGGACCCGAGCGATCTGAAAGTTGAAGGCAAGCTCGTAATTTAGAATAACCGCCTTTAGTACTAGTTCCTATAAAGATCTCTTCCCAAGAAGAACCTGTGCTTATTTGCCCAAACCAGCGAACTGGTTTTCCGAAATTGAATCTCTCATGTAATATCTCTGTTAGACTTGAAGTGGAGATTAATGCACTAGAGAAGATATCAGCTATATAATCTACCTTACTATTGTAATCTGTGATTTGTGAGATTGATTCGGTAGCTATACTTTCAACTTCTGAAATTAACTGAGTAATTTCTGTTGGTTGAGGTGACTCTAAATTAAATTCTTTCGACAACACTTCGGACATCTCTTTATTAAGTGAAGGTTCAATTCTTCCATTCATTGTTGAAACGCCAGCCTTTTCTAATAATACGTCTTCATGCTCAAGTTCAAATTTTTTCTCTGTATTGCCCTGATAACGATGGGATTGAGTCCAATTGAACAAGACCACGCCCAGAACTATAACAACGCCAATAACAATCAAGCTAATTTGAAGATCATCCATGTTTATTATGACGCTCCTAGAATCGTGTCGCTCAATCTAATTGCCTCTTCAATGTCAACCGTGACAACTCGCGAAACTCCTTGCTCTTGCATAGTGACACCTATCAATTGGTGCGCCATTTCCATAGTAATTTTGTTGTGACTAATAAATAAAAATTGAGTTTGATGCGACATTTTTTTTACTAACTCACAAAAACGCTCAGTATTGGATTCATCTAGTGGCGCGTCCACCTCATCTAGCAAACAAAATGGTGCTGGATTAAGTTTAAACAATGAAAAAACTAGCGCCAGTGCAGTCATTGCCTTCTCACCACCGGACAGTAAATGAATAGAGCTATTTTTCTTACCTGGTGGCTGCGCAATAATTTTTACTCCAGCGTCAAGCACTTCCTCACCAGTCAATACTAATTTTGCCTGTCCCCCACCAAATATAGTAGGGAATATCTCATGTAGATTATTATTAACTTTATCGAAGGTTTCTAGCAAACGTTCTCTGGTATCTCGATCTATTTTCCGAATTACACTTTCTAAGATTTCTATTGCTTCTTTCAAATCCTTGAATTGTGAATCAAGATACACTTTACGTTCTTGGAGCACATCTAATTCTTCCAGAGCCGCTAGATTAACTGCACCTAAGGTGCCAATATCTACATTTAGTTGATCGATATCTATCTGCAATCTAGAGACTCGTGTTTTTCCTAAAATTAAAAACAGCTCTTCTTCGTTAGCTTTTGCTTCTTTTAATTGCTCATCGAATTGATTCTCGATGAAACCTGCTTCCTGTACTTTCAGGTACATTTGATTGATAGATTCTCTCAATGGATGCATCTTCTGCTCGGAGAGCATGTGCTCTTTTTCTAGCTCCTGTAAACTATTGTTCACACTCTCCAGGGTGTTGCGTACCGTTGTTAGAATCGTCTCACGCTGCGTGCGTAGCACTAGCCATTCTTGTAATTGATTATGCAAAGTCGTCTCATTAAAACTACCTTGCTCACTCTCCAATTGCTCTACATAAGTTTTAAGTTTAACTGTATTTTCATTATTGACAGAAATCAGATTCCCTATCTCAGTGATTTTATTCTGGCAATTTTTCTCATGAAATACTGCTTCCTGCATCTCTTGTAAAACATCTTGCACAAGCTGGCGCTGCATACCAAGAGATCCCTCCATTGATTCCTCTATTGGCTCTTCTTGTTGCACAAGTTCCCGCAACACTTCAATTTGATTCGCATATTCTGTCATTCTCTTTTCAATGTCTTGTTTCTGAAATACTTCCGCACTAACTTGTCGCTCAATTTCGCTTAATTCCATCAAAATCTGATTACCGCGCTGACTCACTTGCTCTTTTAATTGAGTGAGTTTCAATACCTGTATCTGTAAATCATGGTATTTTTTCTGAAGTCTCTCGCTGTCTTGACGTAAGGATAAAATCGAGGCCTCCATTCCACGGTAAGACTCTTCCGCTACTAAAGAAAATGATTTCTCCGTGGCAAGTTCAATTCTCAATGTAACGATCTCACTCTCTATCTCAATTATTTCTCGCTGCCGCACCAATACTCCGTGTAACTGTAAATCCGGCACATAATAATTTAGACTATGGTTAGTGAAAATATGTCCATCGCGAGTTACAAGTATTTCTCTAGAAGTTAACCTCGTTCTCTTTAGAAGACCCTCTTCTAAATCTTCTACCACAAATACCCCTTCTAACCATTCATCCATTATGTGTTTTGTTTTCACAGTGTCACAAGTTAGGTAGGACTGTAGCAATTGCCAGTTATTTCTACTAAGAGATATCTCTCCGATCGATTTTTTCTCCGATATTGTCGTTACTTCAAATAATGTTAGTTTGCCGGGAGGCACATCATCTATCCAATTTTGCACTACTTCTAGTTGCTCAAAATAAATACTGTTGAGGCGTTCAAGAAGCACAGCTTCTGTAGCTTTCTCCCAGCCTTTCTCAACCTGAATACTTTGCCATAAACGAGGCAAGGTATCTAATTGGTACTTAGCAAGCCATGCACTTAAATCTTTGTTCCCATCAATCTGATTCTGCAAATTCTGCAAAGCATCAAATTTAGCTTCAGCTTGAGTAATACCTTGTTCTAACGTCACAACCTTACACATAGTTTTTCGTTTTACTTCTTCTGCCTCCGGTAATAAGTTATTAGCCTCCAGAAGAGCCTCTTGTTTCTGCTCCAACTCTATTGAAACATCTATCATTTCCTGTTGTAATAAAAATAAATTAGTATCACCCAAAAATGACAACGTGCCTTTCTCCGACAACAATTTTTCTTGACGCATTTCTATTTGCTGTAAAGTTTTACAGGAATGGGTCAATTGGCTCTCCTCCAATTGCTTATTTTGTTTTGCCAAGAGGAAATTAAGCTGTATTTCTTTTAATTTATCCCGATGCAGACGAGAATTTAGCTCCATTAGTGGTAGTCGCTCATTCTCTATTGCAACTTTATTTCTAATAACTTCCAAGTTAATATTTGCCAATTTAAATTCATCGCCCCAATGGTTTAGGCTATCAACATTGCTTAGCGCCTGTTCTTCATTTTTTTCTATCTGATTTCTTGCTGTTAAGATTTGTTGTTCTAATCGTTGATAATTATTATGCAGATATTGCACTTGCTGTTCGATGCGGGCCACTTCTGCGTTAGCGGCATAAAGTTCGCCCTGCCCATGATGAAGATTGTCGCCGGCAATATAATGCTGCTTGCGTTTCTCTTCTAAATTATTCTCTGTGTCTCTTAAACGCGAAATTTCCAGTTCTAAATCTATTTCTAACCGATGGCTCTCTTTCTCCGCACGAATACGTTGGGCAGTGGCCTCTTGTTTACGAGCAAGTCGTAAAAGATTTTGCGCTGTATGTAGCTGACGCTGCATGTCTTGAAACTTATTGGCAACCGAGGCTTGCTCTTCTAGACGCTGTAGCTGTTTTTCTAATTCCTGAAGAATATCATTTACTCGTAACAAGTTTCCACGAGCATCAGTCAAACGTGATTCAGTTTCACGACGTCGCTCACGGTATTTTGAGACCCCAGCAGCTTCTTCTAAAAATAAACGTAACTCTTCTGGTTTGGCGTCAATAATGCGAGAAATCATCCCTTGTTCAATAATAGCGTAGCCACGACCGCCTACACCCGTACCAAGAAAAATATCAGCAATATCTCGACGTCTAACACGGGTGTTATTGATATGGTAAGACGATTCACCGTCTCTCTGTAGCACCCGCTTTATAGAAATTTCTGCGTAACTTGACCACTGACCAGTAGCCTTACCAAGACTATTGTCAAATAACAGTTCTACACTAGTGCGTCCTATCGGTTTTCGATTAGCAGAGCCGTTAAAAATTACATCCTGCATAGACTCACCGCGTAGAGCGGATGCTTTCGATTCACCAAGCACCCAACGTACCGCATCAATGATATTAGATTTACCACACCCATTGGGGCCGACAACTCCAACTAAATCACCAGGAAAAGTGATATTAATAGGATCAGGGAAAGATTTGAAACCAGCAAGTTTAATGTGAGAGAGGCGCAATTTATTGTTTATAATTAGTTATAATGATGCGATCCTGAAAAGAAGATGGGACACCCTTACAAATTACTTTTGGTTTATATGAGCCCAAAAAATCATTTTAACCGATTTAACTGAGATAAGAGAATGTCTGACTGTCTAACTAAAACCCTAGAAACCTTCCTCAACCCAGCGCCGACTCGTGATTATCATATTCATATGGAAATTCCTGAGTTTACTTGTCTTTGTCCAAAAACCGGCCAACCGGATTTCGCTACCATTATCCTTGATTATATTCCTGACAAAATATGCATTGAGCTTAAAAGTCTTAAACTCTATATTTGGTCTTACCGCAATGAAAACACATTCCATGAAGCTGCTACCAACCGTATACTTAATGATTTAATCGCTGCCTTAAAGCCAAGATATGTGCGTATCACCGCTAAATTCTACGTACGCGGGGGTATTTTCACTAACATTGTTGCAGAATATCGAGAACCGAAATGGAATCCGTTACCAACCATTGAGTTAACTAGATTTGAAAGTGAATCCAATACATGCAAATAGAACTTGTTAGTGTTTATATAGTATTACAGAATTGTATATTCAAACGAATTTAAGTGTAAGAACACTACTCTTAACTTTTCTGATTCCAAGTATAAACCGACGTCACAGCGTAGTTCCATACAGCTCCGATAATAATTCCTGCTAGGGCTGATGAAAACCATCCTGTCGTGTTTTCTTGGAAAAGATAAGTAGAGATTCCTACATTTGAAATCGCACCAATTGAGCACGCAAGTGAAAAAGATAACCAACCGGTCAACAATCCCCATCCTCTAAGACGAAGATCACGGTAGGTCAGGAAATTATTTAGGAAGAAATTAATCGTCATTGCAACCAAAGTTGCAACAATCTGACCCATGATAAAGCTTGTTCCAAATGCTATAAAAGTGACCCAAAGAGCGCTCATGTGTACGGCTACGCCAACACAGCCAACTAATGCAAAGGGTATAAAACGAACTGGTATATACTGGCCTATCGTTTTGTCTAACAGCAACATGATATATTCCCAGGCTACCAGGGAATCAAGTTTACTTTCCCCAGAATGACGCACGCCAAAGGTATAGCCAATCTCTTTGAATTGTAAATCCCTAGAAACTGAAGCGAAGATATCAAGTAATATTTTAAATCCTATTCCAGAAAGCTTATCTACTGAATCAGTTATCACCTCACGACGCAACATAAAAAAACCGCTCATAGGATCTTTGAGATTTGACTTTATGACTGACCTTGATATCCAAGTGGCAAAACGACTTATCTGCGCGCGACCCTGATTCCAGTCCCCTAAGCCCCCACCATCCACATAACGACTACCAACCACGATGTCTAGATTCTCTTTACTCTCAAGGGTATGGTACATCTGTGGCAACAGCTTCTCATCATGCTGCAGATCCCCATCCATTATCGCAAGATAAGGGGCGCTTGATGCTAACATTCCTTCAATACATGCCGTGGAAAGACCGCGTCGGCCTACGCGATGAATAACTCTAATGCGACGATCTTTCTGAGCCAAAGCTCTTGCAATTCTTGCCGTATAATCCGGAGAATTATCATCGACAAAAATTACTTCCCATCGTATGCCCTGGAGTATGACATCAAGTCGGTTTACAAGCTCCGCAATATTAGTTGCTTCATTGAATGTTGGAACTACTACAGATAACTGGGGGCCAGCCTGTATCTCATCCGCCAATACATTTAATTTAATCAAAAGTGTATGCCATCGAATATTCTATTTAAAAGATGCTAACCTTATCTGTAATTACATTATTCTCTCAAGTCATCCATTGTTTAATTAGACATTAAAACGGAAATTCATCATATCGCCATCCTTAACAATATATTCTTTTCCTTCTAGACGCATTCTTCCGGCTTCTCTCGCACCGTGTTCACCTTTATGAGCGATAAAATCCTCATAAGCAATAACTTCTGCTCGAATGAAACCCTTCTCGAAATCAGTATGAATTACAGCAGCAGCTTGTGGAGCACTATCACCTTTATGTATAGTCCAAGCACGCACTTCTTTTGGGCCAGCAGTAAAGTAAGTCTGTAGACCAAGAAGTTGGTAGGCTGTTCGAATCAAACGATTCAAGCCCGGTTCTTCCATATTGGTATCAATTAGAAATAATTGCTTATCCTCATCCGACAATTCAACAATCTCAGCCTCTAGCGCTGCACAAATTACTACTACAGGCGCACCCTCTTTTGCAGCATAGTTTTTTACTTGCTCTAGTAAAACATTGTCGGTAAAACCTTTTTCATCAACATTGGCAACATAAATAGCAGGTTTGGCAGTGAGTAGGCATAATGGTTTTAATAATTGTTGCTGCGCTCCATCCAATTCTAAATTTCTGATCGGCTTCCCTTGATTGAGATAATCCCAAACGGTTTTTAGTAAAGTAACGAATTTGACTGCGTTTTTATCGCTGGATTTAGCAAGTTTAGTCTCGCGCAGCAATGTTTTCTCTACTGTGAGTAAATCGGCTAATGCTAGCTCAGTTTGTATCGTTTCAATATCTGATATCGGGTTCACTTTTCCCGTAACATGAACGACATTTTCATCGGTGAAACAACGTACCATGTTAATAATACCATCAGTCTCACGGATACTAGCAAGAAACTTATTCCCTAGACCCTCTCCTTTGGACGCACCAGCAACAAGACCTGCAATATCAACAAACTCAACAATGGCTGGTCGCATCTTCTGTGGCTTAACAATTTCACAGAGTCTAATTAGGCGTGGATCAGGTACTTCTACTATGCCAATATTCGGCTCGATTGTACAAAAAGGATAGTTCTCTGCAGCTATACCAGCCTTAGTAAGTGCATTAAATAAGGTGGATTTCCCTACATTTGGTAGGCCAACAATGCCGCACTTTAAACTCATATATTTATTAGATTTTAAATAATTGAAAGCAAAAAAATTAATGGGTAATACTGGCTAATGTCCACGGAATTTACTTATAAACTATAGTGTCCTGAGTGTGTAATTTTAGCATCGCTATCTGACAATCATCTTTAGCAATTAACGGCCATATTTCCAAGCTACGGTCTACAGCTGTATTGATCAATGTTATTTCTTCTTTGCACGGTGACTGCAGCACATAATCTACCGTAACACTCTTATCTTCGGGATGGCCAATTCCGATACGAAGCCTCCAAAAATCTTTAGTGGTAAGATGCGCAGCAATATCTTTTAATCCATTATGACCGCCTAAGCCACCGCCTAATTTTAATCTAGAGACTCCTGGAGATAAATCTAATTCATCATGAATCACAAGAATTTGTGTGGGTTGAATCTTATAAAAACGAGACAAAGCTGCCACAGCTTGGCCGCTATTGTTCATATAGGTTTGAGGATTGAGTAACCATAATTCTTTATCGTCTTTCTTAAGATATGCGCATAAACCATGAAATCGCATCTCTACTTTGAGCTTAATTTGTAACACTTCTGCAAGTTGACGCACCCACTGAGACCCGATATTATGACGAGTGGTGACGTATTTCTTTCCCGGATTACCAAGACCGACCACAAGTTTCATTAGAAACGCTCTGTTTAAGTATTTATTAAAAAAGCCCGCCGGAAAAATATTACTCCAACGGGCTCATGAAAGACTAATAAATATTATTTCTTCTTCCCAGCGTCTTTCTTTTCGCCTATCTTCACATCGCTGTCTTTCTTTTGCACAGTTGTCGGAATATCTGCGGCTGCTACTGCAGTAATAGATGCCGTCTCTTCAGCAGCTACTGCACGCGGAATAATAATTGTGACTACGGCTGAATTATCACCCCTGATTAATGCTGGGATTTCTACTCCTTGCGGCAACTCTACATCACTTAAATGCAATGAATTTACTGCAGTCAAATTAGTTAAATCTATTGTGATGAATTCCGGCAAGTCTTTTGGTAGACAGGAGATATCTAATTCGGTAAGTACATGACTCACAATGCCACCTGAAATTTTTACTCCAGGAGAGGTTTCGGCATTAATGAAGTGTAACGGCACTTTCATATGTATCCTCTTGTTTTGGTTGACGCGCTGAAAGTCTATGTGTAGTACCTGCAATTTAAAAGGGTGCATCTGCAAATCACGCAATAATACTTGCTCCTTTGTTCCCTCTAAATCCATGGAGAGAATAGAGGCATGAAAAGCCTCTGACTTAAGTTTATAGTACAACTCGTTGTGATCCAACTCAATAGCTTGCGCTGGACTATCTCCGCCATAAATGATTCCTGGTACCTTACCATGACCACGAAGGCGGCGGCTCGCACCCTTACCCTGTAACATACGCTTGTTAGCATTAATTTCAATTTGCATTTTACCTCTCCAAAATAAGGATCACTCGCGACCAAGTCATCCAATTACACAAAAAATAATTCCTCATCTCTATTCCATAAACAATGAGCTCACAGAATCTTCATTACTAATTCTTAACATTGTTTCTGCCAGTAGGCTTGCTACGCTTAGTTGATGAATACGATTGCACGCTTTAGCGTCATCACGTAATGGAATAGTATCAGTAACTACCAGTTTATCTAACTTGGAGTCTTTAATGCGCTGAACTGCATCGCCTGATAACACCGGATGAGTACAGTAGGCCAGAACACTCTGAGCACCTGCTTCTTTTAATGCTTTAGCTGCTTCACATAAAGTGTTAGCGGTATCTACTAGGTCATCCATGATGACGCAGGTGCGTCCTTTAACCTCGCCGATAATATTCATAACTTGAGCTACATTTGGCTTAGGACGACGCTTATCTATAATTGCTAAATCACATTCTAAACGCTTTGCCATCTCCCTTGCTCGCACTACACCCCCAACATCAGGCGAAACTACTACTAAATTCTGATAATTACTTTTCCAAACATCACCTAATAGAATTGGCATACTATAGATATTATCTACAGAGATATCGAAAAATCCTTGAATCTGGTCTGAATGTAAATCCATTGTTAGCAGGCGGTCTATTCCAACAGTGGTCAACAGATTTGCCACTACTTTGGCAGTAATAGGCACCCTCACTGAATGCGGCCTTCTATCTTGACGTGCATATCCAAAATAAGGAATCGCCGCGGTGATACGACCAGCAGAGGCACGTTTTAATGCATCCACCATCACCAACACTTCCATTAAACTATCATTAGTAGGCGCGGAGGTAGATTGCAGCACAAATACGTCTTTACCGCGGACGTTCTCGAGTATTTCTACCATTATCTCTCCATCGCTAAAACGACCAACTATCGCTCGTCCTAGGTGAATATTGAGATGCCGTACCACATCCTGAGCTAATTTTGGATTAGCTGTACCAGTAAAGACCATCAAACTATCGTAAGACATAATTAAACGTTAACAAAGGACATGACACGCTCCTTACAATAGTACTAGTTAAGTAACCGAACCTAATTATTACAGCCATGAATGGCTGGGGAGGTAGGGATCGAACCTACGAATGCCGGGATCAAAACCCGGTGCCTTACCGCTTGGCGACTCCCCAAGATCACTGCTTTAAAAAATCTTGCATGGGATGTCGATCCAATCCCCGCGCAACAAAACCACTCATGTCGACAGGAATTCTTGCTAATGCTGCTCCTGCCTCAAATTCAGTAGCAAACTCAGCAAAAACACAAGCACCAGAACCAGTCATTGCCGTTATTGTAGCGTTGTTAAGCTGTTTAAGCCATTCTAAATGCCGAGCCACCTCTGGATATTGTGAGCATACTACTAACTCTAAATCATTATGTCCATGCTTAATGGAAAAGGGCGGTATTTTGATTGGAATTGTGTTTCTTGTCAATTCTTTACTAGAAAAAACTTGTATCGTTGGTACCTGTACTGGTGGGGTCAAAACCAAGTACCACGCTGGCGGTAATGTAATAGGTGACAGCTTCTCCCCTATCCCCTCGGCAAATGCATTTTCGCCGAAAATAAAAACGGGTATATCTGCTCCAAGAATTAGACCAAGTTCCATTAATCGCTCCCTTCTCCATCCTAACTTCCATAAATAATTCAGTGCTAACAGAGTGGTCGCTGCATCGGAACTACCACCGCCCAATCCACCGCCCATTGGAATACGTTTCTCTAGCGATATCTCTACGCCCATGGATGAGTTGCTCTTTTGCTGTAATAATTTTGCAGCACGTACGCACAAATCCATCTCTTCTGGTACACCAGGAGTGGGAGTACGTAGATTAATTACACCATCTTCTCGTAAAGAAAAATCTAATCGATCAGAGAAATCAATTAAACGAAAAACTGTTTGCAGTAGATGATAACCATCCCTTCTGCGCCCAACTACATGCAAAAGTAAATTGAGCTTGGCTGGCGCAAGACAAGTAAACATGATTATTTATTGGAAGTGAATATTAAATTCAGTTATCTATTATTAACTTTATTTGAAGATTGGTGCGGTTAAGAACTAAAATCCTAGGACGCGCAATTTGAGTCAGTTTTAATGAGGAATAATCTAAATAAGTAATCTCCCAATCATCTTGTCGGATAGCCATAATACTCTTATCTGCACCCATATCAATTTCAGATATCGTTATAGGCGAATTTATGCCACGTATCCAATATTGCAGGCTCGTTATGGGTAATTGCCAACCCAAAAAACGCTCTGTCAAGCTCTCCACATCAACGGCGTGGAGAGTATCTTGTTCTGATGTTGTAAGATAAGCCCCACTATCATTGCGCTGAATCTTTGCTACAACCTGCCCTAATGGAGAGAGTATGAGAATCTCATCATTTATCTCATCATGGCGCCAGAAAAATCTCCCATGGAAGCTTTTCCCGCTATTCTTTACTAAAATTTTACCTACAAGCTCAAAGTTTTCGTGCGCCATACTTACTGTAGGTTTGATCAGGATAGTATGTGCAATGGGCAACCTAGGAGTCAATGTCGTACAACTCAAAAGAAGAGGAGTAATCGCCCAGAAAAGCAATTGACATGATAAGAAAGAGGGGTTGTATGCATTATGAAGTAACGACCAAATTTCTTGCCAAATGCTCCGTCCATCAGAATGGCTCATTGTTCTCCTGATGCACCCAACTAAGGAAAAAATTTCTTAATGACATTAAGCAACATTTCATTATCGGGATAATTCTTGAGAGTAGAGCGCCAGATATTTTCTGCTTCCTTTTTCGTTCCCTGCATCCACAAAACTTCGCCTAGATGTGATGCGATCTCTGGATCAGATTTAATCACAAACGCCTGTTTTAGATAACTGATTCCCGCATCAAGATCACCCAGGCGATAATAAACCCAGCCCAAACTATCCATGATATATGGATCTTCTGGGGAAAGTTTTACTGCCCTCTCAATTAACTCCAACGCTTCTGGTAAACGACTACTGTGCTCTGCGAAACTATAACCAAGGGCATTGTAGGCATGGGCATGATTGGGATTTAGTTGGATCAGTCTGCGCAAATCACGTTCTAGGATATCAAGTTTACCAATCTTCTCCGCTGCCATGGCTCGATCATAAAGCAAGTCAGGGTAGTCAGGCATTCTTTCTAAACCATTACTGAGTAAATGGAATACTTTCTGATGAGCACCTGTTCCACGCAGCAACTCAGCTTCAGCAGTTATCAATTGAACACGTTGTGGGTCATCCTTGGCAGGAATATCTCTTAGATGCTTAAGAGCTTCATCTAATTCTCCGCGTTTAGCTAGCAAAAAGGCATATTTAATTTGTGCCGGGAAGTATTTATCGCCCTCTGCTACCGCTTGATACGATTTCATTGCCGCATCAATGCGTTGAGTTTTCTCGTAAATCTCTGCTAAATAAAGATGTATACTATTTAAATCTCTATAGTCTAATTCCAGTATTCTTTTAAAGCTCGTCTCCGCAACAACATAGTCACGTAGTTCCATAGATAATAATCCTACTGCCAAAAAAATATTGGCATCAATAGAGCGCTCCTCTAATAATCTTTGGAATTGATTACGTGCCCCAGTGTAATCTTTCTCTGTCATTAATACCTTAGCATAAGCAATACGTGTGTTATTGGCTTTAGGATAAGTCTTAAGATAATTTTTATAAAATTCTATAGCACTAATAACGGAAGTTTTCTGCAATATCTGTCCTTGATAAACTGCGGCTATTTCCCAACTAGGACGCAATATCAATGCAAACTTCATTTCCTCTAGAGCAATATCAAATTTATTCGCAAACCAGGCTGCTTGAGAGATAGCGAAATGTGCTTCTGGCACAAGAGAATAAGGCTTAGAAAGCCGTCTAACTAACTCAAATATTTCAATCTTATTACTATTATTTGCCAATAAATTATTTAGTTGCATGAAGAATTCGCTGACATTATTCTTTTGTGCAGTAAGCAACTTTTCTAGGTGGGGCAGGGCTTCAATTAAATTGCCAGTGTTAGCCAGGAGTGCGGCTTTAGTCTGATGAGCGATTAATGATTCTGGATCTGATTCTACCCAAATTGTTGCCGCCGTTAAGGCCAGAGAAAGTTGTTGTGAATGAAGCGCTATCTCAGTAGCACGCTGGGCAATACGTGGATCGCGAGTAGTCTTTGTTAACCTAAGATAGCTATCTGTAGCCACCAGTGCGTTACCGCGCTGCAAAGCAGTCTCCCCTAATAAAAAATCTAATAATACGGCCACAGTTAATTCTTGCTTGGGTAAATTTGACTGTTTAGTTTGAACATGTTCTGTTGATTTGCTCGCATCCATTCCAACTTTATTCGGAATAGATGTGCAAGCAACAAGACCAAAAAAGAACAATAAACCAAGAAATTTAAATTTCATAAAAAAGTATAAACAAAATTTATAAGATACTCGTTTATTTTTAGCGAGTAGAATCATACATATTATGCATATTTTACACTTATCACAAACAAACGTTACATTAACCCAAATGATTTAATACATTCAAAGTTAAGAGTTACACTTAGACATGTACTGCAGATGCATGGTTCCACCTAATTTAATTACGTCAAGTAAACTTATGTTTTCAATATGAAGATTCTCAGTTCTCGACATTTCTTACTGTGCTTTTTTTCTATTGGTGCCAGCTTTTTCTGGTTGCGTATCACCCATGGCGCTCAATCGAGCGGTTGGGGCTTATGACGATGCTATGCATCTTTTTGCTCTTACAAATACCGCCCAAGATTTAAAATTTTAATCCATTGTATCGCGCAAAACTTACTCTCGGGATATTGATTCATAAGCATTAATATACAATTAAAATATTTTTATTACTTTTTTAGTCTTTTATGACGCATACAGGGTTTTGTTATATGTGTTTTCACAAGTAACTTTACTTATTAAATTATTAATGCAGATAGCAGAATGTACAAGAGTAACTAATGCCTGAATTACCTGAGGTTGAAGTAATTCGTATTAGCATTGAATCTCATCTTGTGGGGCGGTGTATTAATCAAACCATCACGCGTAATGTAAATCTACGGTGGCCAATTCCCCATAACCTTAATCACACTCTATCCGGTTTAAAAATACGCAGGGTGATGCGACGGGGAAAGTATCTATTGCTCGATTGTACTAAAGGTACATTAATTCTTCATTTAGGAATGTCTGGTAGTCTCAGACTATTAACTACCCAAGTGTTACCACAAAAACATGATCATTTTGATTTAATTCTGAATAGTGGTCAAGTTTTACGTCTGAGAGATCCGCGCCGTTTCGGTGCGGTTCTATGGGAGACAGGTGATGTCATGCACCATCGACTTCTGGCTCAACTTGGACCCGAACCGCTTACTAAAAAATTTAACGGAAAATTTCTGTACGAGAAAACACGTAGCAGAAGAATTAGTATTAAGGAAATACTTATGAGCAGTAAAGTTGTTGCTGGTATCGGTAACATTTACGCTAACGAAGCTTTGTTCCACGCTAGCATCAACCCAAAAATCACTGCGAGTAAATTGAGTATAAAAAAATGCAATACACTAGCACGAACAATAAAAAAAACGCTCAGACTTGCCATTAAGGCAGGTGGTAGTAGTCTGCGTGATTTCGTTAATAGTGATAACAGTCCGGGCTACTACCAACTGCAATGTAGGGTATATAATCGAACTGGCCAAGCTTGTCAGAAATGTGGCACTGGTATCAAAAAAATCCGACAAGGACAGCGTTCAAGTTTTTATTGCCCAAACTGTCAAAAATGAGATAAAAAATAGATGTGCACAGAATTTAGTTGTGAGATTTGTAAAGAAATTAGGCCTCCTTGTAAACTTTAACGAGGGGTTAATTTATAAAATGCTCGGGCTTCTTATATTATTCAGATTTGAAAAACTTTATAAAGATAAGACAATATGAAAATTACCTTCATCGGTGGCGGTAACATGGCATCCGCCATGATTAGCGGACTACTGCAGCAAGGCTACCCTGCCAACAAAATACGTGTAGTGGAAATTAACGAGGAGAATCGCGAAAAAATAGAACGTGAATTTAATATAATAACGGCAGTAAAAATTGCCGATGGAATACTTGACAGTAATGTCATTCTTTTAACAGTAAAACCACAACAAATCTCAATAGTGACAAAGGAATTGGGGCCGCTACTCAAAGAGCAATTAGTTATCTCTATTGCTGCCGGCATCCGAATTATGGATATTTGCCGCTGGCTAGGTGGCTATGAACGAGTAATACGATCAATGCCTAACACTCCAGCGATAATACGCTCCGCCGTTACTGGCCTCTATGCTTCGTCTAAGGTTGGTATGAAAGAGAGAGAGGATGCAGAGACTATACTTTCTGCGATAGGTTCCGTGCTGTGGCTTGAACACGAAGAGTTAATGGATGTGGTTACTGCCATATCTGGTAGCGGTCCAGCTTATATTTTTTATTTTATTGAAGCAATGCAGCAAGCGGGGAAAGAACTTGGCCTAGATGAAACTCAGGCACGACAATTAAGCCTAGAAACTTTTCTTGGTGCAGCTAAACTAGCAAATCAAAAAAATGAAGATGTTATTACACTACGTGCCAGAGTGACCTCAAAGAATGGCGTCACTGAACGTGCGATACAAATCATGGAGGACTACGGAGTTAAAAACAAGATTATACAAGCCATTCAATCTTCTATGCGACGATCAAGGGAATTAGGCGATGAATTCTCTGGTAAATGATTCACAGTTATGCTTTCTTGTATCGTAGGCAGAATAGATGCTTAATCAATTATTAATATTCTTACTTGAGGCCTTATTCGGGTTATTTTCCCTTACACTACTACTGCGTTTCTATGTACAATTTTTGCGCATTCCTCATCACAGTCCACTGTCACAATTTCTAATGGTCGCTACTGATTTTATTGTGCGTCCTGCACGCCGAGTAATCCCTGAGTTATGGGGTAAGGATCTTGCCACGTTGCTATTAGCATGGCTTATTCAATCATTTCTTCTGGCAGGCACGCAAGCAATCCAAGGTTTAGATTTTCATTCGACTATTCGCACTACCGTCATAGAATTTGGGTTGTTAGGATTAATAGAAATTACTAGAACAGCACTACACATTATTCTAGTAGCGGTAATTATACAAATAGCGCTTTCTTGGTTAAATCCACGCCACCCTGCAGATGCGTTACTTGATAGCTTTACCCAACCCTTATTAAAAATCTTTAGAAAACGCATTCCACGTATTGGTAACGTTGATTTATCGTCTCTGTTTATACTGTTTATTATCCAATTATTGCTATTGTTTCTAACAAATATACAACGGGGAGTTTCTGGATTATTTTAGTTAAAGTAAGTTCAATCAGGGCATTATTTCTTACCTCTTCTGCTTCAATTATTACAATATATTATTGTTTCTTATGCTAGTGTTTTTAACAAAATGTCATAAGTCTAACTAAAGAAATAAAATGACATCTGCTCTAATTCTTTTCAATAAACCCTGTGGCGTAATTTGTCAATTCACATCCAAAATTGGGCATCGATCTCTCAAGGAATTTATTTCACTATCGAATTTTTATCCAGCTGGAAGGTTGGATACTGATAGTGAAGGTCTGGTGTTACTCACAAATGATGGAGAATTACAGAATAAGATTAGCAATCCAAAATATAAGTTGCCAAAAACCTACTGGGTGCAGGTGGAAGGTATCCCAAGCAACGCTGCATTAGAGAAATTACGTTCTGGCATTAATCTAAGAAATTATAAAACCTTACCTGCGCAAGTACATGTGATAAATGAGCCAGAGAATCTTTGGCCTCGTACACCACCCATCCGTTTCCGAAAAAATATACCCACTACATGGATAGCGTTAACTCTTACCGAAGGAAAAAATCGTCAGGTACGGCATATGACTGCAGCTATAGCATGCCCTACCATGCGGTTAATTCGCTATGCCATTGGTAGGTATACACTGCAGAATATTTCATCTGGTCAGTGGAATTTTTCTGAAGCTTTAAGAGAATTATGACAGTTAAAAACTATTTAATTTTCTAAATCATTCACCTTATTTTACTCATATTCCCTGGGGCACGGTATTTCAGATCATTTCAAAGTGAATGCTTACTTAGCAATAGTAATACTTGGAACACCGGAGCGTGGTATATCGGTAATAGTCATTTGGAACAGTAGATATAGCAACTGGAAGGCATCTCGATTCCAACGAGCAAGAGAGTTTGTGGTATCTATCGCATAATATTGTTTATTTAAACGGACTGAAATATCCGACTCTGAATTAGGCTTATCTGACACAATAATGCCCATTGTAGCAACAGGATTCTCATCCTGTTTAATGTCTGGAGTTCGTGAATCTTTCTCGACATGATATTCTAATTCTCGACCAAGAGAACGGCCGAGAAAATTGAGAATTGAATGAAAACTTCTCAATCTAAAAGATCCCTTTATGGGCCATTCTCCACCAAAATAATCAGGACGAATATCGAAAGCAATATCATTACTAATCCAATCTCCCGCCGTCTCACTTAACTGTGCGCGCTCTTCATGGGAGAGGGTATTTGGGTCGTAATTAGTAATTACAATTGATCCCGGCACTTGTTTACGAAGTATATAAACATTATCCCGTTCATTGTAGCGAACAATAAACTCCTTCTCTAGGGCTTGAAAACCTTCTGCTGAAACGGAATTAGCGGGGACTGTCCAAGTACGCTCAACAACCGAAGGTTCAACATAGAGCTGATTATGATCTTGGATAGCCGACAAATGTAGGACTAAACGACGAAACATCTCGTATCCAGTTCGATCTGCTGGACTATTACGATATATAATTTGATGTGGGGGCTGTTGAAAATCGATACGTACTTCCTGGGCCATTAATCGCAATAAAAGATCTATATCAAATCGCTGACGGAGTAACAGGGTAAGTTTGCTCTGTTGAAATGGAGTCAAAAGTCGCTTAGTAAAATCTTCTCCTTCGATTGGAACAATACTAATAGTAGGGTTTTCAGCAACGCTACCGCCAAATGTTGGCATTAACATTCCTCCCAAGTCTCCCGTCAGAGCCGGAGTTGCCCCGGCACTAAAACGAAAATCAAAAGTAGCGGCGACATTTGATACTGCTGTGAAATGAATTGGTTGATTATGATGAGCGCGGGCAATATTAATCAATAATTGTTTGGATGCCGCATTAGCAATAGCATCGTCATAAGCCCCAACCGCTCGATTGAGCGCCATGGGTGATACGCAACCAGAAAAAGCTGGTACCAATAGAAAAAAAGGCACAGTAAGAAATGTCGAGAACTGAGAATCTTCATATTGAAAACATAAGTTTACTTGACGTAATTAAATTAGGTGGAACCATGCATCTGCAGTACATGTCTAAGTGTAACTCTTAACTTCAGAAAAGTAAGCTAAAATTAATCGGAGAATCACTGATAAATCTTATGGTTGTTATGATTCTTAGTAATTCTGATAACTTAGATACTCTAATTATTAAGTAACAGTAGCGCTGACTCGTTCTTAAAATATTTATCATTAATCCTTTAATAAAACTATTTGATTTGAAATACTAAGACAGATTAACACGATTAATTCTTATAAAATAATAGATTAAATTAATTAAACGCGGGCTTCAGATCTTCAATTCTAGTATCACGGTCTAAATATCTTTACTATTAAAGATATTTATATAAAATATGCGTGATAAAATTTAGATCGTGAGAGAGTGATTAAACTAATGAACACAATAATTCGGAAATTAATTTACCAATCTATCTTGGCCATAACCCTGCTTAGTGCTGCATTCTCGGTTACCGCATCAAATATTGATGTCTACAAAAGTCCTACCTGCAAATGCTGCGCAAAGTGGGTCGATCACCTACGTACCAATGGTTTTATTGTGAACATCAAGGACATTGGTAACAAAGAAGCTCGCAAACATGCGGGCATCTCTTCCGCCCTCGGGTCTTGTCACACCGCTATTGTTGATGGTTATGCTATTGAAGGCCATGTACCAGCACAGGATATCAAACGATTTATTAACAACCCCCCTGGTAACGCTATAGGTCTTGCTGTTCCTGGTATGCCTATGGGTTCTCCTGGTATGGAAGGATCGCATAGTGATCCTTATAACGTACTTCTGATTGATAAAAAAGGTGATGCAAGTGTATATAGTCGTCACATTCCATCTGATCAGAGAGAATCGGTGCTCAAATTAAAATGAATGTTATGAAATCACTATCGCCCTCCCAATATTGTCGGCACTTGTTACTAGGTATAACCACCGTATTTATCATTGGTTGTAACGAGTCGCCATCCTCTAAATCTGTTAATCCTTCAAATTCATTGTTACTGCAATCCTCAACAGTTTCATCTGCTATTGCTCCGAGTGAGACCGACACCCCACCCCTTATAACTGATTCAATACAGCAATCGAAAAACTTAGTGATGGACAAACTTGATCCGGAAAAAATTAAACATGGTGCGCTTATCTATCGTGTAAATTGTGCAAACTGTCACGGACCTAAGGGAGAAGCTGCTCCAGGTTGGAGAAATCTGGGAACAGATGGAAAATACCCACCACCGCCGTTAGATGACAGCGCCCATGCCTGGCATCACTCAACTGACACACTGGAAAAAATGATTCGTGAAGGTAGTCCTCCTGGTGCTGGTGGCATGCCTGGATGGGATGATAAGTTAACTAATCAGGAAATAGCTGATGTAATTGTTTGGATTAAATCAACATGGTCGGAAGAAATTTATGGTACTTGGTACCAAGAGATCGAGAAAAAACAACAACAGCGACAGGGAAAGAAACAGCATTAATCACACTCAAAATAAATATGATTACAGGGCCATCGCCATCTACACAGCTTTCTAGTCATTGACAGTCGGTACTTTAAGAATGGCTTGAAAGATTATATGTAAAATATCCAGAATTTAACGGAATTCGACTGTGCCCTCATAAACTTAGTCTGCAAGCATCTGCCTATTCATTTCCGCAACTAGTGGCTAATTTACTTCTGGCGTTTCTTTCTTTGCTGTTGTGCGAGCAGGAAGTTTCTCACGAATACGAGCTGACTTGCCAGAGCGATCACGCAAATAATACAGTTTAGCGCGGCGCACATCACCGCGACGCTTAACTTCTATACTGTCAAGCAGTGGCGAGTAAGTTTGAAAAGTTCTTTCTACGCCTTCGCCGCTAGATATCTTTCGGACAGTAAAAGCAGAGTTAAAGCTACGATTGCGTTTTGCTATAACTACGCCTTCGTAAGATTGTGTACGCTTGCGATCACCTTCAACGACCTTAACATTCACAATCACAGTATCACCTGGAGAAAAGTTTGGGATAATTTTACCTAGGCGCTCTATCTCCTCGGTTTCAAGTTGCTCAATCAAATTCATTTGTACCTCCTTCTTTATTTCACATCATTCTGTTTAGTTTCGTAGGTTTCTTTAAATTCTCTCAACAGCTCTTTTTCCTCTATTGTCATCTTACATTCTGTTCTTAATGCAAATAAATCAGGGCGTCTTAACCACGTTCTACCTAATGCCTGCTGCAAACGCCAACGATTAATTTTAACGTGATCGCCTGACACTAATTCCTCTGGTACTGAGTCCCCTTGATACACCTCAGGGCGCGTGTAATGAGGATAATCCAGCAAATTACTCACAAATGAATCTTGATTAGCTGATTCTGGGTCACCTAGTACATTTGGCATCCGTCGTACCATGCTATCTATTAATACCATTGCGGCTAGTTCACCCCCAGAGAGAACGTAATCTCCGATAGAAATCTCTTCGTCTATTTGCCGAGTTATCAATCGCTCGTCAACGCCTTCATAACGACCAGAAAGAATGATTAATCCTGACAATTGACTTAACTCTACCACCATCTTGTGATCAAGAAGTTGGCCCTGCGGAGAAAGATAGATTACCTTTGTCTTATCGATCCCGTATGTTATTTGCTTTGTCCTAGCCGCAACAATGGCTTCTTCTAATGGTCCCGCCATCATAACCATTCCGGGTCCACCCCCATAAGGGCGATCATCTACGGTTCGGTGGTTATTATTAGTAAAATCACGTGGATTCCATGTATGAAGTCCATAGATCTGCCTTTCCCAGGCCCTCCCAGTTACACCGTATTTTGTAATGGCGTCGAACATTTCCGGGAATAACGTAATGACATCAAATTCAAAAGACATTACTTATCAACCTAATAATCTAAGCCCCAATCTACCGTGATTTTTTCTGAATCTACTTTTACAATTACTTGATGAATGAAGGGGATTAATTTTTTATCCTTTTGCTCCCCTTTCGAATTCTCTACTTGTAATACATCATTGGCACCAGTTTCAATTAATCCGATTACCTTTCCTAGTTCTTCGCCCTTTAAATTAACAACCTTTAAATTAATTAAATCGGACCAATAATAACTATTTTTAGCTCCGTCCGACAACAACGGTAGGTGGCTACGTGGAATAGCAATTTGTGTGTCTCTCAACAATATTGCCTCGGTGCGATCAACACATCCATCCAGTCTTGCAATAACAATTTTAGTATGGACATGGCATTCTACAACTTTTATTTCCAGCCACTTCCCATCACCTTGGTCTAGCCACCATACGGGGTAATCAAGCAAACTCTCCACATACTCGGTATATGGGTGAACTTTGATCCAACCTAAAACACCAAAAGAGCCAAAAATTCGGCCCATTATCACCATCGGCTCAGCTACGTTTCTTGCCTTAGCTATTTGCTGTAACTTTTTGTTTTGCGCCAAACTGCCTGACCAATCTCGTTACGGTATCGGATAATTGTGCACCCTTTGATTGCCAGTAAATTATACGGGCGAGCTGTACGCGCAAACCTTCTTCTCCCTCAATCGCCCTAGGATTATAAAATCCAATACGTTCGATGAATTTTCCATCACGAGCATTACGAGAATCTGCCACCACCATATTAAAGAATGGGCGTCTTTTGGCACCACTTCGCGCCAGTCGAATAATAACCATACCTACGTCACCTTATGAAATCTAAAACTTAAAAAGAGTTATTTTACGGTAATCTGACTAATCCTAGCAAGTAAAAAGGCAGTAGTCCCTAATAAAATGGGTATTATTAAATCTATAACCGTACTATTGATCATGTTCTTTAGTGCAATATCAATGTGCTTGCTCCCAGTTTTGCCCAATACCCATCTTTACCAACAGAGCAACATCAAACTTAGCAACACTGCTCATAAGTCCTGGTAATGCCTGTTTTATGATTTCTATTTCAACATTTGGTACCTCAAACACTAACTCATCATGGACCTGCATAATAAGTTTGCTAAGTAACTTCTCTCGTAGCAACCAGGTATGCACTGCGATCATAGCAAGTTTAACAATATCTGCTGCAGTTCCCTGCATGGGTGCATTAATAGCAGCACGCTCTGCCCCTTGTCTACGATGGGCATTAGGACTATTAATCTCTGGTAACCATAATCTACGTCCAAATAAAGTCTCGACATAGCCGGTTTCTCTGGCATTCTTCCTGGTGCTTTGCATATAATCTGCCACGCTGGGGTAACGGGCAAAATAACGATCCATATAGGCACGAGCAGCGACACGTTCGATGCCCAACTGAGTAGCAAGACCAAACTCAGACATGCCATAAATCAAGCCAAAGTTTATAACTTTGGCATAACGGCGTTGCTCATTCGTCACCATCTCGAGGGGTACATTGAATATTTCTGCAGCGGTCGCACAATGAATATCTTCCCCCGCAGCAAAAGCTCTGAGTAATCCCGTATCTTGAGAAATATGGGCCATGATACGTAATTCTATCTGTGAATAATCAGCAGAAATAATACTGTGTTCGGATGGGGCAATAAAGGCTTCTCGGATGCGGCGGCCTTCGGCAGTACGTATCGGGATATTCTGTAAATTTGGCTCATTACTAGCAAGTCTCCCAGTAACTGCCACTGCCTGAGCATAATTGGTATGTACCCTCCCAGTTGCAATATTTTTTACCATACGAGGCAATTTATCAGTATAAGTAGACTTAAGTTTAGCAAGACTCCGATAGTTAAGTAGAATCTGTGGTAACGGATAATCTAGTGCAAGCTGTTGCAGAACATCTTCGCCAGTAGAAGCTACGCCCCCAGGTGTTTTTCTAATAACAGGGATCCTCAATCGATCGAATAGAATTTCTTGGATTTGTTTAGGTGAATTTAAATTAAAAGATTGGCCTGCAATTACAAATGCTTCTTTCTCAAGAGACTTCATCTTCTCGCCCAGTTCACGACTTTGAGTACCTAGCAAATCTATATCCAACAATACTCCGTGATATTCCATCTCAAAGAGCACTTCCAGCACTGGCATCTCAAGTGAATGATAGACGTAGTGAAGTTTCGCATCGTTCGAAATTTGTTGTGCATACAAATACTGGTGTAGTTGCATCGCAATATCAGTAGCCCCCGCTACATATTGCGTAGCCTTGATAATATCTATTTGGTCAAAACTGATTCGCCCAACACCCTTGCCAACAATTTCATCATAATTAATAGTCTTAAGGCCTAGATGACGTAACGCAAGATTAGCAAGATCATGTGGACGGTGAGACTCCGTCACATAAGACTGTAATAAAGTATCGTGCTCAATACCCCTCAGGACGATGCTATAAATAGCGAAAATATGTTTAGCGTATTTTAAATTCTGTCCCAACTTTAATTTAAGAGGATTTTCTAGCCAAGATTTTAGTTTATCCAATACCAAGTCTATTGTTAACTGTTGTGGCGCGCCAACATAGCAATGAGAAATTGGTAAATAAGCAGCATGATTGGGCGTTACGGAAAAAGACAAACCAACAAGCCGCTCTTTCATTATATCTAGTCCAATAGTTTCAATGCCTATTGAAACTATTGGGGCTAAATTAATGTATGAAATCCATTCATCTAGAACAGACTCAGTGAGTATGGTTTGATAGCATGTAGAAGGGGGGGTAATCAGAGTTCTTTGAGTTTCCTCCATCAATTGATCGCTGGCGATCAATTGAACAGGGATTACTTCAGATGAGCCAATGATCTGCTGCTTTAGATGTAATTTCTGTTGTAACTCTCGTAACCAGGTCTTAAAATCCAGTCGTTCGTACAATTCTGCGAGTCTTGTTGTATCCTGTGACTGCAATTTAAGATCATGTAAATCTAATGACAAGGGCACATCAGATTTTATAGTAAGTAATTCACGTGACTTATTTAACCATTCAAGTGTATTACGCAAATTTTTCCCCACTACACCGCTAATCTCGTCTGCATGAGTAACAAGATTATCTAACGTGCCATACTGCGTTAACCATTTCACTGCGGTCTTAGGACCAACCTTTGCTACGCCTGGGATGTTATCTGCCGTATCCCCCACTAACGTCAAATAATCAAGCATGCGCACTGGACTGACACCAAACTTAGCAAGCACACCGGTCTCATCAAGAATCTCATTAGTCATAGTATTGACAAGCGTTACCCGAGAATTCACTAATTGAGCAATGTCTTTATCGCCAGTGGAAATTACGCAGCGTATATCTTCATGCTCAACCTGTTTCACTAGCGTTCCAATCACATCGTCTGCCTCCACCCCATTAATTACCAACATCTTCCATCCCATAGCACGTATACACTCATGTAATGGTGCTATCTGCACCCCTAGATCATCAGGCATTGGTGGGCGATGGGCTTTATATTCCGAATATAGATCATTACGAAAAGTCTTACCTTTTGCATCAAACACACAAACGCTATAATCTGCCTGATAATCTTTATGCAAACGAAGTAACATATTGAGAACACCATAAATTGCACCAGTTGGCTCATTATGACGATTACGTAAATCTGGTAACGCATGAAAGGCGCGATACAAATATGATGAACCATCTATCAATAGTAATGTTTTCATAAACTCTTAAAGGTTGCTTATGGATCCGCATAATAAGAAAATCAACGCTATTGCCAAGGACTTCCCGGAAGGCAGTGAGTTAACATCAGAATCATGGCGTGTGTTTAGAATTATGACAGAATTTGTCGAGGGGGCGGAGCGTCTCAATTCAATTCAACCCGCAGTTAGTATTTTTGGTAGTGCACGCACTGATGCAAATCACCCCTACTATAAATTAGCTGAGCAAATTGCTCGAAAATTATCTGATGTAGGTTTTTCCGTAATCTCTGGCGGTGGTAACGGCATCATGGAAGCAGTAAACAAAGGCGCATACGAGGGGAAATCACCCAGTGTCGGCCTTAATATTCAATTACCTTATGAGCAATACGCTAATATATATCAAGATGTTAGTCAAACTTTTCGTCATTTTTTTGCACGAAAATACATGTTTGTAAGATTTGCTACAGCCTATGTCATAATGCCTGGTGGATTCGGTACATTAGACGAACTCATGGAAGCATTGACTTTAATTCAAACTAGTAAGATTAAAAGAATGCCAATTATTCTAGTATGCTCAACCTTCTGGAATGGAATGTTGGACTGGTTCCGACAATCTCTAATAGCTGAGAATATGATATCCCCGGAAGATATGGATTTGATACAAATTATAGATGATCCTGATGAGATAGTGAATGTGATCCTCCGGTACTATGAAACCAACAATCTCGGACTCTCCGGAATAAAATCTAAACCTGAACTGAACTTATAATATTACGTGTCATTTCAGATAGAATACGTCTTTTACTCTGCTAAAAACGCTATGTATCGAATAATTATTCTATTACTATTAAGCATTACTTTTCCTGTTTTAGCTCAGTCTAATAAACTTATTAGTCCACAAGAGATACCGGAGCCACCGGAGCCGGTTGAGATGCCCGTACAACAGGTGTCGGAGGAAGAAGAGCTTACAATAGAAGAACCACAGGTCACTATTAAGAAGCGCGGTGAAGATATAATCGAGGAATTTGACAGAAATGGGAGAGTTTACCTAATCAAAATTACCCCGCGCATCGGCTTTCCTTACTACCTAATCGACGATCGTGGCGACGGTACATTCACACGAGAAACTTTGAATCAAGGCATAAGCCCGCCAATGTGGTTAATATTCCAATACTAATATTTTCGCAACAAAAACTAAAGGAAATAAGATTTAATTTCATTATCTCGTCATCTTTATTCCACAATTATGTCCGTCTTCACTACTGTCACTACAGAGCAACTCTCCGATTGGCTTAGAAACTACGAGCTTGGTACATTAGTTAGCCTACAAGGTATCCCTTCTGGTATTGAAAATACTAATTATTTTGTTACCACTACCAATGGTAAGTACGTCCTAACTTTATTTGAGAGACTTACCGCTCCCACAATACTCTACTGCCTTAATCTAATGACGCATCTATCACACCATGATATTCCATGTCCTAAACCGATAGCCAATCTTAATAATCAATTTCTTGGGAAATTGAACAACAAACCAGCAAGTCTCGTTACTTGTCTATCGGGAAAATCTTTGGAGTTTTCTAATTCTGAAAATTGTAAAGAAGTAGGCATACTGCTTGCAAAAATACATGTATCAGGGCTCTCATACCCTGACCAAATAAAGAATTCACGTGGGCATAAGTGGCGAAAAATCACGGCACTCAAGGTCATGCCATTTCTTCCAAAAACAGAGGCTAAAATGCTAGAGAAGGAATTATGCTCTCAATTATCTTACTGTTTTAATGATTTGCCGCGTGGTGTAATTCATGCTGACTTATTCCGCGATAATATACTTTTTGTCGATAATGTCATTGGAGGAGTCATCGACTTCTACTTTGCATGCAATGATACACTACTGTACGATCTTGCCATTACCGTCAATGACTGGTGCATGTCTGAGAGAGGCGAATTAGATACAGAAAATATGTTATCCCTGCTTCGGGCCTATCATCATATTCGTCCGCTAACTGCCAGGGAACGTGACGCCTGGCCAACAATACTTCGAGTTGGAGCATTGCGTTTCTGGGTATCGCGATTATACGATTACTATTTACCGCGCGTTGGAGAACTAACCTATACCAAAGATCCTGCCTACTTTAGACGTATACTAGAAAATCTATCAACATCTCATGCCAAGTTAGTAGGTATTTGTATTTGAGAATTAGATTACCGAATCAAGACTGAATAGTGAATATCTATTTTACTAGGAGCGATGAGAGTGGAAGCAAAAAAAGTTGGTGCAAAACAAGGACTGCAATGGATTATTAATGGTTTCTATTTATTCCGAAAAAGTCCGGTAACTTGGATTCTATTATGCGCAATATTGATGTCTATTGCAGTTATACTCTCCTCTATTCAAGCAGCTGGTCAAATTATATTTACACTGCTCTCGCCAGTATTTCTGGCCGGATTAATGAGCGGATGTAATGCTCTAGAGCAAGATAAAAAATTACAAATCAGTCATCTATTCGCAGGATTTATGTTCAGTCCTATTCCATTAGTCACTGCAGGAGGGATTTATTTAATCGGACAATTGTTAATTATTGGTTTGGCTATGTTAGTAGGGGGCGGTGCATTAATGGATCTTCTGTTTAATGGGACAAGGGTCAGTGAAAATGAGTTAAGAACCGTCTCCGGAGATATGTTATCTGCTTCTTTAGTGCTGTTAACCTTGTCCATTCCATTAATGATGGCTACCTGGTTTGCACCCCCACTCATAATATTCAACAATATTGCACCTTATGCCGCCATGCGAAAAAGTTTCTTCGCTTGCTTATTAAATTTTTTACCTCTACAAATTTACATTATTTCATTTACAGTGCTAATAATAATTGCCTCAGCAATACCTTATGGACTAGGGCTATTGATATTGATACCAACACTCTTTTCCTCCATCTATGCGAGTTACAGAGGCATCTTCTTCGATATAACTGAAGACAATTTACTCGAAGAATGATTGCACTATCTTGTGAGCTAATATTCTCCGTTAAATAGGGAGCAATTTAGCATACTCTAATGATAGCCATTTTGTTCCAGCACGATTAAATTTAACCTGAACACGCGCATCCGCATTACTGCCTTCGTAATTAATTATTATCCCTATGCCAAATTTTACGTGAACCACGTTTTGTCCGATATACCATTGAAATATTTCTTGGTTTTTGGTACTTAATACACGAGTCTGAGTTCCAAGATCTAATTCTTCAATTGAAGTACTGGATATTGTATTCTCGAATTCGTTCTCCGCTCTCTTGATTTTTGATACTTGTTGCTTAGCTCCTTGGACTTGTAACGGCTGCAACCATTTCAACACGTTATCAGGAATTTCCTGCAAGAAACGAGAAGGGGAATTACGACAAATCTGTCCATGTAACATGCGAGCTTGAGCAAAACTTAGATATAGTAGTTGTCGCGCGCGGGTTAGGGCCACGTACATCAAACGTCGTTCTTCCTCTAACCCGCCAATTTCATTGTAACTTCTCTCATGGGGAAATAAACCCTCTTCTAAACCGCTTAAAAAAACGCTATGAAATTCTAATCCCTTAGCAGAATGAACCGTCATTAACTGCAGCGCATCTGAGCCAATACCGGTCTGATGTTCTCCCGCTTCCAGTGATGCGTGTGCCAAAAATTCTGTAAGACTATCATCTTCAATCTCATATACGAAACTATTTGCGGCATTAATTAATTCGTATAGATTCTCTAATCTATCAGCACCTTCCCTCTCAGCATGGTAATACGCGACTAATCCGCTATCTTTCAACATAAGTTGGATAATCTCTGGGAGGGGTAACTTTGCACAACTTTGACGAATTGTTTGAATTAATGTAACAAAGCCCTCAATCCCTTTTTTTGATCTATTAGATTCATTGTTTTTACTAAGTAATTTAGAGGACATAGCACTCTGAAACTTGCTTAACGCTGCCGCCCACAAACTTCCCCCTTGCGATGCGGCCTCGATCTGTAATTGTTCTAAGCTTCTTGTACCAATGCCGCGTACCGGGAAATTGATAATTCGAAGTAACGCATTATCATCGTCAGGATTAGCAATGATTCGCAGATATGCCAGCGCATGCTTGATTTCTTGACGATCAAAGAAACGCGTGCCACCATAGACTCGGTAAGCTAACGAGGCGTTAAAAAAGGCATGTTCGAGCACGCGTGATTGTGCATTAGAGCGATAGAGCACTGCCATTTGAGATAACATCACTCCTTTTGTTTGTAATGATCTCACTTCGTTACAAATAAAGGTCGCCTCATCTAAATCATTTTGTGCGCTATATACTCGTAATGGCTCACCATCTCCCTCCGCAGTCCACAGATTCTTACCTATACGTGATTTATTATTACATATCAATGTGTTAGCTGCATTTAATATATTTCCATGCGAGCGATAATTTTGCTCTAGTTTAATAATCTTTGAAACATGAAAATCGCGCTCAAAGTCTTTCATGTTGCCAGTATTAGCGCCACGAAAAGCATAAATACTTTGATCATCGTCTCCAACCACAAATACAGCAGATTTCTCGTTAGTAAGAAGCTTAAGCCACTTGTATTGTAGGCGACTAGTGTCTTGAAATTCATCTACCAGAACATGACTAAAACGTTTACGGTAATGTTCACGAATAATTTCTTGGTTGATAAGTAATTCATAACTACGTAACAACAACTCAGCAAAATCTACTACACTCTCCCTCTCACACTGCTGCTCATAAACAACATACAGCTCAATCAATTTACGTGTGAAATCATCGCGGGCATCCACCTTAGATGCCCGCAATCCCTCTTCTTTTGCATTATTAATAAACCACTGCACCTGACGAGGTGGAAATTTCTCATCATCCACCCCAAGTTTTTTTAGGATACGCCTAACAACTGATAACTGATCAGCAGAATCAAGAATCTGAAAAGTCCGGGATAGTCCAGCATCTTGACAGTGAGCGCGCAACATGCGATTACATAAGCCATGAAAGGTTCCTACCCACATGCCTTGTGTATTAATGGGTAGCAAAGTAGAAATGCGAGTAAGCATTTCTTTTGCCGCTTTATTAGTAAAAGTGACCGCAAGTATTTCGTGAGGGCTGGCGAAATTGGACTGAATTAAGTGTGCAATACGAGTTGTAAGCACCCGAGTTTTACCGCTACCCGCACCCGCTAATACCAGAGCAGAAAGATGCGGTAGAGTGACTGCCTCAAGTTGTTCAGGATTCAAACCGGAAAACAAAGAAGACATTAGAGAGATTGTTTCCGGAGTAACTTCAGAATTAGAGTTATCTAGTTTCTAAATCAAACAAAAAACTAGTAGAATACTTTTTCGTCCAAGAACTATGTGCAGTTACCTATTTCTTCTTACTTTGTGCCAGTAAATCCAAAATCAACGGCTTTAATATCAATTCTATCGCTAAACCCATTTTTCCACCTGGCACAACAATAGTGTCTAGACGCGACATAAAAGAATCATGAAGCATAGAAAGTAAATAAGAAAAATCTATGTCCTCTTTCTTCTGGAAATGAATCACAACTAGACTTTCATCTAATGTTGGAATATCTCGTGCAATAAATGGATTGGATGTGTCAACCATTGGCACTCGTTGGAAATTAATATGTGTACGTGAAAATTGAGGAGTAATGAAATGTACATAATCATGCATGCGTCTCAAAATAGTATCAGTTACCGCCTCAACCGAATACCCTCGGGCATTTTTATCACGATGAATCTTCTGGATCCACTCCAAATTTACTATAGGCACGACACCAACTAGCAAATCTACATATTGAGCGACATCCGCAGTTTCGCTCTTTGCTCCGCCATGCAGACCCTCGTAAAATAACATATCAGAACCGGATGGAATCGGTGACCACGGCGTAAAGGTACCGGCTTTTTGTTTAAAAGGTGCGGCCTCTTGGTCGTTATGCAGATATAGGCGAGTTTTGCCACTACCGCTCTTACCGTATTCTTTAAAAAGTGCCTCGAGTTTACCAAATTCATTGGCTTCTGGGCCAAAATGGCTAATAGGTCGATTGTGCATACGTTCCGATTCAGTGACAGCTTTCTTCATCGCATCACGATCGTAACGATGAAAACTATCACCCTCAACTACTGCAACATTCATCTTTGTAAGACGAAAAATATGCTCGAAACTATTTTTGACTGTGGATGTACCTGCGCCAGAAGAACCAGTGACAGCAACAACAGGGTGTTTTCGTGACATGCAGTATCTCTCCCGGGAAAGTGGTAAAAGAAAAGGAGCGCAGGAATTCAGAAACATTCTCACGACAAACTTTCTATTAATTTACAAATATTATAATTCAGTACATTCATTATAATACGGTTTTCATTATGAAACGAACAAGAAAATTGGAATAAAACTTATAAAATTTCATGATTTATAAAAAATTTCTTATAAGCCAAGAGATTTCCAAGATTCATGTAACCGTATTGTGCCCATAGAATACTAAAGATGCTCGCAAAAAAAGTGTCCAAGTGCCCTTCACGGTATAATTACAATTAATCTAATAATTATCACTTCCATGCAAGAAAAATACAATCCACAAAAAATTGAGCTAGATGCGCAACGGTACTGGGATGACACTGCCGCCTTCAAGGCTATTGAAATCGCTAATAAGAAAAAATATTATTGTCTCTCGATGTTTCCTTATCCGTCTGGCAAGTTGCATATGGGCCATGTGCGCAATTACACCATTGGCGATCTACTTTCTCGATATCGTCGCATGCAGGGTTACAACGTATTGCAACCGATGGGTTGGGATGCCTTTGGTCTTCCTGCGGAGAATGCAGCAATGCAAAATAATGTACCGCCTGCACAATGGACCTATGAAAATATCGCTTACATGCGGAAACAATTAAAGAGTCTCGGATTAGCCATAGACTGGGATCGTGAATTTGCTACTTGCAAGCCAGATTATTATCGCTGGAATCAGTGGTTATTTCTCCGAATGCTGGAGAAAGGTATTGCCTACAAAAAAACTCAAGTGGTTAACTGGGATCCAGTAGATCAGACTGTGCTGGCTAATGAGCAGGTAATAGATGGGCGTGGTTGGCGTACAGGCGCATTAGTTGAGAAACGTAAGATTCCTGGTTACTACCTTGGCATCACCCAATATGCCGAAGAATTACTTAATGATCTTGATATGTTGCCCGGTTGGTCAGAGCGGGTAAAAACCATGCAAACTAATTGGATTGGTAAGAGTTTTGGCGTGGATATCACTTTTGTTGCAAGTATTTTATCTGGCATACCGCAAACATTAGAAATCTTTACCACGCGCGCAGACACTCTGTTAGGAGTTACTTATGTAGCAGTAGCGACAGAGCATCCGATTGCCCTACAAGCAGCACAAAATAATCCAGATATAGTTGCATTTATCAAGGAGTGTGGTCATGGTGGAGTCATGGAAGCAGATCTTTCTGTCCAAGAAAAAAAGGGTATAGATACCGGGCTATTTGTGACCCATCCACTTACTGGCGTAGCGCTGCCAATATGGATTGCTAATTATGTGCTAATAAGTTATGGCGGAGGAGCGCTAATGGGTGTGCCTGCACACGATGCTCGTGATTTTGCATTTGCAAAAAAATATAACTTACCAATTAAGCAGGTTATCTCAGTACCAACTAATTCACTAAAAAAACTGAAACAAGAAACTTTACCGAATACGGGATCATTTGCTGACTCTGCATCTGATCTCGATTCCCAATCAAACTCTTATTGTGAGTTCCTCCCTGATCAGTGGGAGGATTGGTACGATTCTAAAGAGGGCGTATGTATCAACTCTGGTAAATATAACGGTCTTAAATTTCAAGCAGCAGTTGATTCCATTTCCACTGATCTAGCTACCCTGCGTCTAGGAAAAAAAAGAATCTTATTCCGTTTGCGCGATTGGGGTATTTCACGTCAACGTTATTGGGGTTGTCCAATTCCACTCATTCATTGTGACTTCTGTGGTGTAGTACCGGTCCCAGATAGAGAACTTCCTGTAATATTACCTGAGAACTTAGTTCCAGATGGCTCCGGTAATCCGCTAGAAAAAACACCGTCATTTTATGAGTGCATCTGCCCCCAATGTAATAAACCGGCAAGACGAGAAACTGACACCATGGATACTTTTGTTGATTCATCTTGGTATTACATTCGCCATACTTGCGCCGATCAAAATCAAAATATGACTGATGTACGTGCCAACTACTGGTTGCCAGTAGATCAGTATATTGGAGGAATCGAACACGCTATCTTGCACTTACTGTACGCACGTTTCTGGAATAAAGTTATGCATGATCTAGGGTTGGTAGGATTTACTGAGCCTTTTACTAATTTGCTAACCCAAGGCATGGTATTAAATGAAATATTTTTTCGCAAAACAGAGTCTGGAAAAACTATTTACTTCAATCCGACCGAGGTTGATCTTCAAACTGATGCACAAGGGAAACGTAGTGGTGCAACATTATCTGCAGATGCCTTGCCAGTTGAGTCCGGTGGCATCGGTACTATGTCAAAATCTAAAAATAATGGGATTGATCCGCAAAAACTAGTGGATCAATATGGTGCTGATACTGCGCGACTATTCATGATGTTTGCCAGTCCCCCAGAACAAACACTTGAGTGGACGGATACTGGGGTAGACGGTGCTTTTCGTTTCCTAAAGAGATTGTGGAAACAAGTATATGATCATCTGCAGCAAGATAAAACTATGATTACAAACAACGCTCTCTCTTCTCTTGAACTCAGATCTCTGCGTTTCCAATTACATCAAACTATCGTCAAGGTTAGTGATGACATAGACAGACGTCACACCTTTAATACCGCGATTTCTGCAGTGATGGAATTAATGAATACTCTTGCAAAACTACATAACGCAAGTCAGGAATCCCGTATTTTTATGCAAGAAGCGCTGGAAAGTATTGTGTTACTTCTGTCTCCAATTATTCCTCATATCTGTCATGTATTATGGAGAGAGTTAAAACCAGGAACCGATCTCCTTGATCAGTCTTGGCCAAAAGCTGATAGCCTGGCGTTAATCAAAGATGACATCACGTTGGTACTACAGGTCAATGGTAAATTACGTGGACAAATACATATCACGAAAGATATGGAGCGTTCGGTGATTGAGCGACTCGCATTAGACAATAATCAAGTACAGAAATTTGTCGCTGGACGACCAATAGAAAAAATAGTGATAGTACCAGGAAGATTGATTAATATTGTAACCAAGGAATCCTAAACCCTGCTCTTAGGTATACGTTATGAAGATTATCTTACTCATTTCTCTCTGTTTCGCACTTAACTCTTGTGGTTTTCAGTTACGTGGTCAAGCTCCGCTTCTATTTGAGACGCTTTATATATCTCCATCAGAACACCCTCTCGCTATAGACCTTAGACATTATATCGAGAGGGGTGGAAGCACCGTCATTACTAGTAGTGCACAAGATGCTGAAGCCACAGTCGAGATTATAAGTGCCCTAAATAGCCAATTAATCTTATCGATCTCTGGGACCGGCAGAGTACGTGAATTTCAGTTAATTTACCGGGTTTCTTATCGTCTTGTTGATACAAAAGGATTGGAACTGAAACCACTCCAAGAGGTTCTTATAACCCGCATTATGCCATTCTTAGACGCACAGGTTATAGCGAAAGGAGAAGAGTCAAAACTATTAGCAAGAGATATGCAGGTTGACGCTGTCCAACAAATTGTTCGGCAATTATCAAAAATAAAGCCTCCAACGGTAGTAACGCCTTAACTAATGACGCCCTATGCAACAATTAAATTGTCTAAGTTAGGAATTTTAGTACTCCATTGATAATGGTATCTGGAATTAGGATTGATATCGACTATGCGTATCCCCCTAACTCAACTGACTCAACATCTTCAAGGGCAATTAGCCCCACTCTATACCGTGTTTGGTGATGAGCCATTACTGGTAATAGAGGCAACCGATTTGATTCGTGCTAAAACGCAAAAAATTGGTTATACAAAAAGCGAAATTTTTATAGTAAACCAGCACTTCAACTGGTCCGATCTTAGACAGAGTAGCAATAACTTATCTTTATTCCACGAACAACGATTCATAGATATACGCATTTCTTCTGGCAAACCAGGCAATACTGGAAGTATAGCTATTGAAGAATATTGTGATTCATTGCCAATTGATACCGTCACGCTCGTCACTCTACCAAAGATCGAAAAACAATCTCAAGCAGGGAGGTGGTTTAAAGCGCTCGAAAATACCGGGATCGTGATCTCAGTTCCCCCGGTAACTCGTACAGAACTTCCAGCTTGGATCAATCGACGCCTTAGTGCGCAAGAGCAAAAAATTACCCTAGAGACTCTGCAATTTTTAACTGATAAGGTAGAGGGGAATCTGCTCGCTGCTCACCAAGAAATCAGAAAACTTGCGTTGCTTTATCCATCTGGAACACTGTCTTTTACTCAAGTCAAAGATGCGGTGCTGGACGTGGCAAGATACGACGTCTATAAGCTATCAGATGCAATGATGGGAGCAAATACGCTCCGTTACGTTAAAATACTAGATGAATTAAAAGGAGAGGGGGTAGTAGCACCACTTATTCTTACAGTTATAACGGCGCAGATTCGCTTACTAATTGGTATTCGCAAGGGAATAAATTCTGGCAAACTCATCACGCAATTAATGAAAGAAGCAAAAGTATGGGGGGAGCGTCAAAAAATAATAGAAAGCACTGCCAAGCGCCTAGGTTTAAAAACGCTAGTTATGGCATTACTGCATGCTGCAAAGATAGACAAAATTAATAAAGGTGTTCTTAAAGGTGACGCATGGGATGAATTGCTACAGTTAGGATTACGCTTCATGAATAGTAAACATTTATAACCTGTAAGAACTAGTTTACCCTCAGCAAATTATATCTATGCCCACGTGGTAGCGTTAAAATAGACTATTGTTATTTATTGAAAAATCGGGAAACGATATGGATATCATAGACATTAAAGCCTATATGCAATTGGTAGGGTATAAAGCCCGTGCCGCATCACATCTAATGGCAAAGGCTGAAACTATTATTAAAAATAATGCGCTCATCTCAATGGCTACGGCCATTAAACGTGATGAATATAAATTATTAACGGCCAATGCTGTTGATCTTGAAAATGCAAAAATTAAAGGATTGGATTCAGTTTTTATAGACCGTTTAACACTTGCCAGTAGAGATGTTGCCAATATGGCGGAAGGACTGCTACAAATTGCCGCACTAATCGATCCGGTTGGTGAAATCAGTGGTCTTAATTACCGCCCATCTGGTATCCAGATTGGAAGAATGCGGGTGCCACTAGGAGTCATTGGTATTATCTATGAGGCACGTCCTAATGTTACAGCTGATGCAGCGGGATTATGTCTTAAAGCGGGCAACGCAGCGATTCTACGTGGCGGCTCAGAAGCCATCCACAGCAACCAAGCAATTGCTGCTTGCGTGGAAGAGGGTTTAAGAATTGCTGGTCTGCCAGATACTGCTGTACAGATTCTCCGAACCACCGATCGTGCTGCTGTAAATGAACTCATTACCATGAAAGAATTTGTTGATGTCATTGTGCCACGTGGCGGAAAGGAGCTTATAGCCCGTCTCTCTAATGAGGCATGTATCCCAATTATTAAACATCTGCATGGCATATGTCATGTTTATATCGATGATGGGGCTAATGTAGACAAAGCTATCCGTATTGCTGACAATGCAAAAACTCAGCGCTATGGCGCATGTAACGCCATGGAAACTCTACTAGTACATGAAAAAATAGCTAGGATTGTACTGCCATCTTTATGCGCCATTTATGCTAATAAAGGTGTGGAACTGCGTGGGGACAAGGCCTCTCGTGTTATAATTCCAAGTATGAAAAAAGCCACGGAAGAGGATTGGCATACTGAATATCTTGCGCCGATTCTAAGCGTGAGAGTGGTAACTAGCTTGGATCAAGCCATTGAACACATTACCACTTACGGTTCGCAACACACCGACTCGATTATCACCGAGAACTATGCCCATGCTCGCCAATTCTTAAGAGAGGTAGACTCCAGTTCAGTAATGGTCAATGCTTCCACGCGTTTTGCTGACGGTTTTGAATATGGCTTAGGAGCTGAAATTGGAATCTCCACTGACAAAATACATGCCCGTGGACCAGTGGGGTTAGAAGGATTGACTAATCAGAAATTTATTGTGCTCGGTGATGGACAAATCCGCCAATAAATTTTTTAAATAAAGATACTTTTAATACAATACATAGCCCGCTCGACTAGATGATAAATTGTCTATTCTCATACTGGAGTAAGAAATTAAACCAATTACTTCTACGTCCTCCCCTAAAACAAATAATGGGGAAAAAGATGCTTCCCTTTCTCCGGTTAATTTAATCTCTGACATGGTTAATGACCAAAAATCCATATTACCCATTGACATCCATGCTGATGTGGTTGTGTTGGGTGCCGGACCAGGTGGCTACACTGCTGCATTCCGCGCCGCTGATCTGGGCAAGAAAGTAATATTAATTGAACGTTATCCTGTACTCGGTGGCGTATGCCTTAATGTAGGCTGCATTCCTTCTAAAGCATTACTGCATGTAGCAAAAGTTATTACTGAAGCTGAGGGAACCGAATATCTTGGTGTTACTTTTAACACCCCTGTAATTGAAATAAATAAATTACGCATTTGGAAAGAATCCGTCATTGAAAAACTTACGAAAGGATTAAGTGGTTTAGCAAGAAAGCGCAAGGTGAGTGTCATACATGGTACGGGCAAATTTATCTCGCCCAACACAATCCAAATAGAGACGATTGATGGCAATAAAACTGTTTCATTTGAACACTGCATCATTGCTGCGGGATCAAGTGTCACCCGTATTCCAGGCTTACCCTACAGCGACCCACGCATTATGGATTCAACCGGTGCACTGAATTTAGAGAATATCCCAAAACGTATGTTGATTATTGGTGGCGGTATTATTGGCCTTGAGATGGCTGCTGTTTATGATGCACTTGGTAGTAAAATAAGCGTGGTAGAGCTGATGGATCAGTTAATCCCAAGCGCCGATGCGGATCTTGTTAAACCCCTCTATAACCGTATAAAGAAGCGCTATGAAGCAATTTATCTCAAAACTAAAGTAAGTGAAATTGAGATACAGGAAGCTGGTTTGAAGGTTATATTTGAGGGGGAAGAATCTCCCGAGCCTCAAATTTACGATCGTATTCTTGTGGCAACAGGACGCCGCCCTAATGGAAATAAAATTAACGCAGAGAATGCTGGGATTAATGTTAATGAACGCGGATTCGTATCGGTAGATAAACAGCTACGCACCAATGTTCCTCATATTTTTGCTATTGGTGACATTGTCGGTGAACCCATGTTAGCCCACAAAGCTACACATGAAGGTAAACTTGTTGCAGAGATTATTGCGGGACACAAAGCAACATTTGATGCGCTTACCATTCCTTCTGTAGCTTATACTGACCCAGAGATTGCCTGGATGGGCCTGACTGAGACCGAAGCCAAAAAACAAGGTATAGAGTACGAGAAAAGTGCCTTCCCATGGGCAGCCAGTGGTCGTGCAATTGCCATGGGACGTGATGAAGGTATAACAAAGTTACTGCTAGATAAAAATACTCGTCGTATCCTTGGTGCTGGCATAGTTGGTGTTAATGCCGGAGAATTAATTGCTGAAACTGTTCTAGCACTAGAGATGGGTGCGGATATTGAGGACATAAGCCTAACCATTCATCCACATCCGACATTATCAGAAACTGTTTTATTTGCTGCCGAAATTGCAGGTGGCTCAATTACTGATCTCTACATGCCAAGAAAATAATGGCTATCAATTTCTTCTGGATGCCCCCTAGAATTCAATCTTTATCTGCAATCTAAATTATAACACAAGATAAATCTAGCCTCTTTAGGTACCCTCCCCTTCCGAGATACAAGATTAAAACATTAAATACTCACAAATAGAATCATAGGATTCCTCTATAGCAAATGACTTTTATCGCCAGCGATGAAACCGATCATAGGTTGCGGGATACCTCTACCAAAAGCGATAACTTTAAAAAGATCACCCATTTCAGCAGGACTCACTAATCTTTGCAACTGACCAGCTAACGGTAAATAATCAATCGAATTTTCCACTGGAGTTTGCTCAAGGATCTTAGTGATACCACAATTAATAAGAAAATTTGCTAGAGTAGTGTAGCCTAATAATTCAAGTTGCCCGCCCTTTGTAACTTCAGTAATTGCACTGAAATTAATATGGCTAGTAATATCTTGCAGGCCGGGTAAGTAGAAAGGATCGTCATGAACATAGTGACGGTAATGACATACCAAGGTTCCTTTATCGCGCTGAGGGTGGTAATACTCCTTATGCCCAAAGCCATAATCAATTAATAACACTGCGCCGCGCTGCAAAATATCTGCTAGACTTTTTATAAAAGCATTCGCTGCAAGATTAATTTCACTGATATAGCCATTACTGGCATTAATTTGACAGCCCACCTTACGAGCGGTGTTAAAAAGCTCTCCTGCAACCAGTAAACGATCGCTCCACTGGAACGCCCCATTATTCCATGTCACGCCCCGTTCAAGCAGTGTCTTGTCATGCCACATCACCAAATGAATTGGCATAGCGTCAAGCACTTCATTTGCAATCATTAAACCTTCGAATGTAGTTGGCAAATATTCAAGCCACTCAATTCTCGATATAAGGTGTGGTAAATATCTTGCAAACAATTCCTGTTGACGCCGTCGTAGCCCTGCACTGACTTCAAGAATAAAGTACCGTTCTGGTAATTCTCCTAATCTTTCTAATTCAAGCAATAGATCCAGCGCTAGTTTGCCAGTACCCGCACCAAACTCTAAGATATTATTACCCCCCTTATCCATGTATTGAAATACCTGCAAAACTTGTTGCGCAATAGTTCTGCCAAATAATGAAGAAATTTCTGGTGCAGTAACAAAATCTCCTGTGCTACCAAATTTAGGAATATTGTTACTGTAGTAGCCTGCGCCAGGAGCGTATAAAACCAACTCCATATAACGTGCAAAAGAGATCCAGCCAGCGGCAACAGAAATTTCGGCACGGATTGTGTTCTGTAAAGCCTGGCTATGTTTAGAAGCGGCTTCATTCGGTTCCGGTAATATTGACATCGACTCAAAGACGTTTCTAGAAATTCAAAGTTCTTAGTAGGGTAGGGTAAAAATATGATTATAGCCAGAATAAAGATCTATGCCCTCTGGTTGTAGGAATATATAAATTCTAATTCTGTTAGAACTTTGTTTGTATTGGATACTAATATCGCATACGAGCAATATGCAAAAAACTCTACTGACAAGAAAGGATTGCAACTAGACAAAATGAATATGCAATAGAATATAGGGACTACTCATACATCAAGTCTTCTGGAGGCTTCTTGAAAAAAATGATAGCGCAAGGGAAGGTGATTCTCATTACCGGTGGCGCTAAACGTCTTGGTGCTGCCATCTGCCGCATGCTCCACAAACAAGGTATGAACTTAATGGTGCATTATCAGTTTTCCGTAGAGGAAGCTAAAGCACTGCAAACCGAACTCAATCAATCTCGGCCCAGCTCAGTAGGAATAATACAGGCTGATTTGCTTGATATTAGCCAATCACCTCGTTTAATTAACGAAACTAAGGAATGTTTCGGCAGAATAGATGTGTTAATCAATAATGCTTCTAGTTTTTCTCCCACCCCAATAGGAAGTATTACAGAAAAGATATGGGATGATCTTGCTGGTAGCAACTTAAAAGCACCGTTATTTCTCTCTCAAGCAGCGGCTCCACATTTAAAAGAACACCGAGGCTGCATTATTAACATTATTGATATCCATACAGAGTCGCCCCTAAGAAAATATGCGGTGTACAATTCTGCAAAGGGTGGACTATTGTCACTTACCCGGTCTTTGGCGCTAGAGCTTGCACCTGAGATCAGAGTAAATGGAATTTCTCCTGGCCCTATTCTATGGCCAGAAAAAGAGGAGTGGGCTGATGAATTTATGCGTCGACAGGTCATTGACAGGACGCTCCTAAAGAGGATGGGTGAGCCAAATGATATCGCAAAAACAGTACTTTTTTTAATTGCCGACGCTCCTTACATTACCGGTCAAGTAATTACAGTGGATGGGGGCCGCAGCATAAATTTATAACATACTGCTAACTTAAAAAAAACAGGCCGTATTCCGACAAATATCTTGTGTTGAATAGATGTCCTACCAAACATTGTTCCTTCGCTTTCTCCCTGTATCTCAGAAATTATACATCTCAACTTCGCTAAAAACCCTATCCATCACAGTTATCAGATTTAGGTTAGAATGCTTCTTTAGTCTACTATGCGCATTTCATCATGAAAAAACCCCATATTTCTCGTAGGGCAAAATCTCCACGGGCTATAAAAGAACTAATACGTCTAGCTATAGGATTGGCTGCTTCTGGTAGTCGCACTGAGGATATCTTTTGGGAGGATCAGCTGGGAATCAAGATTAACGCGCAATTACGTACAGGAGATGACCAAAACTTGGAAACAACGCTTGATCAACTCTATGACATCGATCCGGTTGGTTATGGTGAATTTATCTATGCTATTGAAGCTGAAATTGAATGTAGCGTGATAACCAAAGAGAACTCCGTCTATGATGTACTGATGTTTGCCATACCAATTCTAGCGTGGTCACGTTTTTCAATTCCTTCTGGCCCGGTATCCAAAGCAATCACTGATAATTTGAGAATAAAATTACAATTATGTGTATTAGCAAAAGACGTAAAATTTACACTGACGGATTATCTATTTAGCCCCGATCAATTGCCGCGTGGTTACCACCTGACACATGAATTGGCTAGCAAATTATGGATGGCAGCAGTGGCAGGGGAAGAAAATTTACACATGAACCCACGTCAACTTGCTGAAACTGGACGTTTTTTATCTGATACCCGCTATCTTATTGGCGCAGTTGCGGTGCCACAGGGGAAACCTATGTTCCGTTGGCAGGAAAATAATAAAGCGTCTCAAATCGACAGCTCATCTATAGAAAAATCTTTAAAGCAAGGAATTTTGCATTTATGGCAGAGTCAGGGTGAGGAAACTCTGCGTTCATTATTTCCCGGTTGCACATTAGAGTTATTATTGCCAGATGGATTCTTTTCTGCATGGCGCATGGCAGATCGACTAGCTCGACCCTATTCCATGCATGCCGCGATTGATTTTATACAATCAACTCTAAATACTCCTGCAAGTGCTCTACATGCAATAATTGCAGAATTCCGAGACCAATGGTTGGAAGAATACCGCATAAGCTTTGTTTTCAAAGGTCGTAATGATGTACTCTATGGAATTGTCTGGGCTCTAGTGGGCGAAGAAAATGAAAACAGCGACACTGTTGAACAAATAAAAATAGCGTTACAAGAATGTGGTGTAATCCATACCACACTGTTAGGCAATCATTTTTCACTGGAGTATTGTGACGAATGTGGCGCACCATTGTTTCCAAATCCAGAGGGTGAGATAGTGCATGCCGATTTCCCTGAAGAGATTGAGAAATCACCGATACATCTCCATTAATATAAGTGAGGATAATTAGAATCAGAAACTGCTCTTAAGCAGATGATAATTGCAAACTAAATTATTAAATCTGAACAGAAACGGGGAACGTTACTTGCGTTACAGCAGGGCTATCCACATTACCCAATTAAAATAATTTTTAGATCAAAAAGTACTGCACTCATGAATACATATTTCCCTAATTTTCCTAACCTTGTTACGCAACTTATGCTTTTAAGATCCGTAGATTCTTATATTTCCGGCCACGGTAATCGCCGCACAATCGTAACATCGCATTTACCTCTCTCCTGTATAAATCTATGAAATTTTTATTCGATCTCTTTCCGGTCGTATTATTCTTCATCGCTTTTAAGCTATTCGACATCTATGTTGCTACTGCTGTCACTATTGTCGCTACTTTTGTACAAATAGGTTGGGCATGGTTTTACTATCATAAAGTAGAAACCATGTTATGGATAAGCCTTGTAATTATTGTTATTTTTGGTAGTGCCACACTAATACTACAAGATGAAAATTTCATAAAATGGAAACCGACGGTGCTTTATTGGATCTTTACTTGTGCACTACTTATATCCCACGCTATATTTAAGAAGAATTTGATTCGCTCCATAATGGAAAAACAAATCACATTACCAGAAAAACTATGGGGCACTCTTAATCTTAGTTGGGCCATATTCTTTGCACTTATGGGCGCAATCAATCTCTATGTAGCTTCTCACTACACCACTGAAATCTGGGTTAATTTTAAATTATTCGGATCTACGGGAATAATGTTGTTATTCATAGTGCTGCAAGGATTGGTACTCAGTAAATTTATGACAACAAATAAAGACCAAAACATATGATGCTCTACGTAATAGAGGGGGAAGATATCCCCAACAGCCTAGAGAAACGTCTAGCAGTTCGTTCTGAGCATTTGGAGCGCATTAAAGTATTGCAAGAGGATGGGCGCCTGATTTTAGCTGGCCCATATCCTAGAATTGACACCACCAATCCAGGTTTGGCAGGGTTTTCTGGTAGCCTGATTGTGGCGGAATTTGAATCACTAGAAGATGCTACAACTTGGGCTGAAGCTGATCCATATAATACTTCTGGCGTGTATAAAAAATTTACAGTCAGGCCATTTAAAAAAGTTCTGCCCGTATGAACACAGTTCAATTAATGAGACAAAAATTGGCCTTCCTTAATCCCGAGAAGATTGAAATTTTTGATCAAAGTTCAAAACATCTAAACCACCCCGGGGCCAAAAGTGGAGGACATTACTCCCTTATTATCGTCTCGTCTGAGTTTGATGGAAAATCAACTATGGCCAGACACCGCATAGTCTATGACGCCCTAGGTAGAATGATGTACGAGGATATTCACGCACTCAGTATAAAAGCGTATACTTCTAAAGAAATTATTACCTAATTTAATATACTGAAAGGAAAATCTAATGCAACCAGTAAAAATTTTTCAATTAACGTTACTTTGTATCCTAGGTTCTATAGCTATGATTGCGAATAGTTACGCCCAATCTATTACGCCAATGGCTAAAGTAAATGGGGTTGTCATCCCAAATTCACGTCTTGAATTGCTCATGAAGGGGCTCATTTCCCAAGGTCAAGCAGACACCCCAGAAACTAGAAAAGCTGTGCGCGAAGATCTAATAAAACAGGAATTACTGGCCCAAGAAGCACTGAAAAAAGGACTTGATAAGACCGCAGATACTCCCATGCAACTTGAGTTTAGTCGTCAATCAGTACTGATTAAAGCACTTCAAAATGATTTCATAAATACCAGGAAGATCACTGATGAGGATATGCGCAAAGAGTACGAAACAGTAAAGATGCAACTACTAGGAGAGCAGGACTACAACATACGTCATATTTTGGTGGGATCTGAGGCAGAGGCAACAGATATTATTGCTCGCATCAAAAAAGGTTCTAAATTTGACCAGATAGCTAAAGATAAGTCTCTGGATAGTGGCTCTAAAGCTAAAGGGGGAGAGCTTGGTTGGGCTCCTGCTAGAGCTCTTCTTCAATCCTTCCCTGAAGCCGTGACTAAGATGAAAAAAGGTCAGCTTACTGAAAGCCCAGTACAAACTCCATCTGGTTGGCACGTAATTCGAATAGATGACATACGTCCAGCAAAAGTACCCGCCTTTGAAGAAGTAAAACAAAATATTCAACAAAGTATCGTACAGCGCCTATTTATGTCCTACCTTGAGGATTTAAAAGCTAAAGCTAAGATTGAGTAATTCCATAACTTGAAATACTGAGAAAGGTACTCATTTGAGTATCTTTCTTCTACTCCAAGTTGCCTAAAAACTACACCCCTTCTTACATTCGTGGTTGTATAGCACATAGCAGTTCATAATTCACTGTGCCAGCTGACTGCGCTATCTCCTCTACGGGTATTCCATCTCCCCAAAGTACTACTGAACTACCCACGCCAGCATTTTCAATTCCACTTAGATCTATATGCAACATATCCATAGAAATACGTCCAAGAGTCCTGGTGCGTCTGCCATTGACAAGCACCGGCGTACCAGTGGGTGCACTGCGCGGATAACCATCGGCATACCCTCCAGCAATAATACCGACGCGCATTGGCTGATTAGCCTGAAATGCATATCCATACCCCACTCTATCCCCTGTTTTTAGATTTTGAATCGCAATAATTTTGCTAGATACTGTCATCACAGGCAACAAATCTAATTCCATTGAAGTTTTATGGGTGAATGGTGAGGCGCCATAGAGCATGATGCCGGGCCTCACCCAATCAACATGAGTTTCTGGATAGTGTAAAATTGCAGCAGAATTTGCCAATGAACGCGGTAGATTTTTACCTGCAGCGGTATGATTAAAAATTTTTAATTGTTCTAAGACGTCTGCTTTGTCGTTTATCTCATCGGCACAAGAGAAATGACTCATCAATGTAATTTGACCAACGGTAGCATTAGACTGTAACGTTCTTAATGCAAAAGAAAATTGCTCTGGCGTAAAACCTAAACGATTCATGCCTGTATTGAGTTTTAGAAAAACATCTAACCCGCCACGTCGTTTATACACAGGAAGCATTTCAAGTTGCTCGCTATGATGAATCACTGTACTTAAATGGTATTGCTCACACAGCGCTAATTCTTTAGGGGAAAAAAAACCTTCAATCAGTAGAATAGTTTGAGAGTAACCTGCTTCTCGCAGACGTATAGCGGCATCTAGTTCTAGCATTGCAAAGCCATCGACGCTACTTAGCGCCTCAGCAACACACAATAATCCGTGGCCGTAGGCATTGGCTTTAATGACCGCCATAATACGCGCACGAGGAGCATGTTTGCGAACTATTGACAGATTGTGCCCAAGAGCAGAGGAGTTAATTAAAACCTGGAAAGGACGTGTCATCTATTCAACATTTATTCTTTTAGTGTGGATAAAATACATTAATCAATCACGGACTCTACCGTTGGATGATAATTACCAAGAACTTATAATGACTTGAAAGTTCTACTTGTCACGTTGTCCGTTAGAGCTATTCTATGGTATAAGACTGCTGCTTAAAATAACTATAAATAGACATTGCGTATGTTACTCGGTTTTCTTATGGTGATTTGGAGAAAATAATTTGAAACGTGGCTTCTACACCATCATGGCGGCACAGTTTTTCTCATCTCTAGCGGATAATGCGCTACTGGTTGTTGCCATTGCTTTACTAATAGATTTACATGCTCCTGCATACCTTACCCCTATGCTAAAGTTTGTCTTTGTACTGTTCTATGTAATTCTCGCACCTTTTGTCGGGGCATTTGCTGATTCTATGCCAAAAGGACGGGTGATGTTTATCAGTAACACTATTAAAATCACGGGGTGTAGTTTACTCTTCTTCGCCTCGCACCAATATCTCGCTCTCGCTGCCTATGCTATCGTAGGATTGGGGGCTGCTGCTTACTCACCCGCTAAATATGGCATACTCACCGAATTATTGCCATCAGAAAAACTAGTAATCGCCAATGGCTGGATTGAGGGATTAACTGTAGCGTCTATTGTTTTAGGTACAGTATTGGGTGGGGTATTGATTACACCTGCCGTTTCTTCCACATTCTTAGCTTTCGACTTTCCATTCATTGATACCAATATAGATAGCACGTCAGAAGTATCTATTCTCCTTATTGCTGTATTTTACAGCATAGCCGCCACTTTCAATCTATACATCCCAAATACCGGGGTTGATCACCGAATTCTCAACAAAAATCCAATATTCCTGATACACGAATTCTGGCATTGTATGAGACTGCTGTGGATTGACAAGCTCGGGCAAATTTCACTTGCTGTAACGACACTATTCTGGGGGGCTGGTGCAACCCTTCAATTTATCGTATTAAAATGGGCCAGTGTGGCACTTGATTACCCACTAAACAAAGCTACTCAATTACAAGGTGTGGTAGCCATAGGTATCGCTATAGGCGCAATTATGGCAGCAAAAATGATATCACTAAGACAATCAGTGAGAGTTATCCCGCTTGGTATTGCTATGGGGTTCATGGTCATAACTATGGTCATAGTAAGTGACCCATGGGCCGCAACTGTACTACTTATAGCAATTGGTGGACTGGCAGGTTTCTTTGTAGTGCCAATGAACGCTCTATTACAACATCGTGGACACATTTTAATGGGGGCAGGTCACTCCATCGCAGTTCAAAATTTTAATGAGAATCTAAGCATTTTAAGTATGTTAGCTATATATGCTCTACTAATAAGTTTTGACGTGCATATTTATACTGTTATTACTATGTTTGGCTTACTTGTGTCGGTAATTATGGCTTTGATACAAAGGTGGCACATACTTAACCAGAAAGAAATGGATTCTCTGCAACTAATTGGATCGCATGAAAAGAACTAGCAGTTACGCTAACACTACTTTAGAAATATTTCTTTAGGTCCGAAATCTTATACCTAGTAATAAATTTAGCGAGCCCTTTATTTAGTTTTTTTAACCATTTAGCGTCTTGGTTTACAGAAAAAACTTCGCGTCCTTTATGACGAAAATCCACAGCATCCATTGATATACCATTATTTGACATCTCGAAACTTTCAGAACATTTCTGGCGGCTAACCTTAAAACTTACGATGGACTCATAAATTGAAATAGAAAAAATGCTGCTTTTGTATGGAAGGTCCGACACCTTAACAGCAGGAAAGCGAGAATTTATGTTATCAATGAGTCTCTTAGTCCATTCAATAAATGAGTATTTAGATGGATAGCCAAAATTCTTGAAATAGCTCGTATGAGTATCTTCCGCTATCAGCAACCCCCCATCTCTGATATTAGGAATACACTCATGTGCTGTGATTATTTGCTGTTCATATGTGTGACCGCCATCATCTAAAACAATATCAACGTCACCGATCTTTTCAAATATTTCTCTCCAAAATAAAGGGTCTGACTGGTTCCCTATATAAATCTCAAAACCGTCTTTCTCCCATTGCTTTGATATCGGATTAAGATCGATTCCAATAATACGGGCACTCGCCCCAAAATAATCACGCCACATGAAGAGTGAGCCGCCGTTAAGAACCCCGATCTCAACAAATGTGATTTTATTGCCTCTGTAGCCATCGAGTAGTTCGGCATAGACTTGAAAATATGAAGAGTGCTTGATCGATAAATAAGGAGACTTTTTGTAGCTCTTATATATATCCAGTAACTCAATATCTTTCTGGTGCTCCATTTCCTCAGCCATGGTTTTTTATTTATCATGATTATTAGATCTAATTGTATCATCTAAAAAACTCTCAAATCCATAAAAGGCGAGAAGAACACACGCTGACGTTAGAGATGGCCTCGGCGTTTTTAGTTTGTGCAGGGTGAAAAACCAATGTGATAACGGCACGCTAACGGCACGTATTTCTGAAATGGAAGGAACAAAGACATAGGAGATTAAGCCTAACTTTTTGATTTTATTGGTGGGCCGTGTCGGATTCGAACCGACGACCTACGGATTAAGAGTCCGCTGCTCTACCAACTGAGCTAACGACCCGAAATATCTACTAAATACTCTCACACTTAAAAAGATCTTGATGAACACTCA
>Ga0209553_1000042_pt1 | contig 58767 bp, 49 predicted proteins | sample LauGreFBDMM110DN_2_FD_188217 | JGI IMG/M metagenome (GOLD analysis project Ga0209553, IMG submission 188217) | Freshwater lake microbial communities from Lake Michigan, USA - Fa13.BD.MM110.DN (SPAdes) (version 2) | ecosystem: Environmental > Aquatic > Freshwater > Lake | place: Lake Michigan...
GCCAACTCCGCAGCCGCAGCCAACTCCGCAGCCGCAGCCAACTCCGCAGCCGCAGCCAACTCCGCAGCCGCAGCCAACTCCGCAGCCGCAGCCAACTCCAGCGCCGGGTAACAGTGGCTCTTCAACTTCTAGTCCAGTCACAGAGGTCACATCTTCATATACCGAGTTAGCTGCTAGTTCGGGCACAAGGATTACATCTGGTGCATCACCCTCTAGTTATTTGGCAGCGATGGGTTTCGCGAGTACTACTGGAACTTCCTTATTTGATCATCCAAGTGGACTAGCAAGCGATGGAACCAATTTGATACTAGTTGACCGTGGCAACAATCGAATCCTGGTTTGGAAAACTGCGCCTACTAGTGCATCTGCTGCACCTGACTTTGTGCTCTGTCAACAGAACACAACTAGTGCCACAAGTGGTAATTCACTCAGTCAATGTAACTGGCCAAGTGATGCAGTTGTGACATCAACTGGAAAACTTTTAGTTGCCGATAGTGATAATAATCGAATCCTGGTTTGGTCCTCAATGCCAACAACTACGGGCGCAAGTGCAAGTTATGCAATTGATTTGGGAGCAGATGCATGGCCTTGGGGAATCTGGTCGGATGGAACACGAGTTGTGGCATCTATGGCTGGAAAAAGTAGATTATCTTTCTGGAACACTTTCCCAACAACAGGCTCTGAATCTCCTTCATTCTCAATTGACGGCAGCTCCTCCACCTGCATCGGTACCCCCCGTGGATTAGTGAGCAATGGCACGGTACTGATGACTGGGGATCACAACGGTAAGTGTGGTGAGGAAAAAGGAATTCACGTTTATACGAGCTTCCCAACATCGGCATCAACCAAACCTAATTACATGATTGTTCCAGCCGACTCCAATTACGCCTGGCCAATGGGAAGTTTCGATCGCACCACCAACAAGGCATATTTACTCTCAAGAACTTTAGAGGAATTCACAAGTTTCCCCTCAACGAAACCAGCTGGACGACAACTAGCGTCAAAAACCGATTTTGAAGGTGGCGATGGTGGCGATGTTGAGGTCATCAACGGGCACATGTATGTGACAGAGTACAACGGTAATCGTGTCTCGGTCTTCAAAGGCATTCCTTCATCTACTGCTACGCCTGATTTTTATCTAGGGTTGAGCTCAACGGTGCTCACAAATTCCGTTGAAAATACACTTGAAACTAACTATCTAATTACAAATCCTCAAGTAGCCACACTTGATGGTGCGATGGCAATCAATAGTGATTTTGATCGTGCCATCTATGTTTGGAAGAAGATCCCGGCAACCAGTGGCGCAAAGCCAGATCTGGTCTGGACCATGCAGAATCAAAATGATCCAAATCCGCTTCTTGCAATGGACTTCCAACCAGATTCATCTGATACTGGCAAACTCGGTGGTAAATCTATTTATGCAGTCGCAGGTGAAAAAACTTTTGTAGTCTGGGAGGGAATTCCTACGTCTACCACATCAGTCCCAATCTTGAATATAAAAGACTCAATTGGAAACATTACTTTTAATATGCATCTGAGAGTTGCTGTTGACGATAAATATTTTTACATTCTTGATGGAGGAGCAAAAAAGATTTATATATGGGTAGGTTTACCAACAGGTAAAACAGATAGCCCAGACTTTACTCTCACAGCAGATGCAAATCGCATTCGCTCGGATGGAAAATATCTTGTTGCCGCCAGTCTCTACAACTCACCACACATCTTGGTCTGGAGCGTCTCAACATTGCAATCCGGTGCCGAGCCAACCGGAAAAGTTGCTTACACTATGAATTTGCCGCAAGATGCAATCACATCTGGTGAGGCTCTTTATGTAGCTGATACATCATTTCATCGAGTTCTTTATTGGAGTTCTATTACCTCTGCCATGAGCGGGGGGGCTCCAGATGCATTTGTTGGAACCGGATCGAGCGCATCAGATCAACGCCCCGGTCAAAGTACGACAGAACTTCGGTGGCCAGCCTCGCTCTGGGTGGAAAATGGCTACCTATGGGTTGGGGAGAGAAAGTTTGGACATCGAATATTTCGATATAACTTGGGTTAATTGAAATCTGCGAAGCCCGAACCGCTCTCTTTGCCAGGGCCGCTAAAGAGAGTAGCCCTGGTTCAGCGTGGAGCCAGGGCTAATCACTACTGCTAGACGCTGCCGGCCACGAGCCAAGATGCGATATGTCGCATTCAAGTGCTCGGGCGGGCAAGCGAAATTTAATTACTAGGCTTTTTTGAGGAAAGTGCTGATCTTGGTGCCGCAGACTGGACAGACGCCTTTAGCGGTTCGACGACCTGCATCGCTGGTGCTAATCACGCCCTCGAAGTCATGCTTTTCTTTGCACTTCACACAGTAAGCAGTTCCTTTGTATGTCTCTGCCATCTTCTTCCTCCACTCCACGCCTGCAACCCGTAAGGGCGCTCCCAGAGGGGGCGAGCGTTGTTACATACGACGATACTCCCGGGTGGAGGTAATTACGCCCAACCTCCACTACTTATTAAGGAGTTTTTTCAACTCTTGCGGCATGGCCAGCGCGGTTTCAGCGGCCTCATAGCCATCTAGGTAGGCATTGGCGCTCTCGCTCTTGTCGAATCTGCTCAAAATCGCCTTGAAGGCCTCGCCATGATCGCTAATCTCCAGATGTATCGCCTCGTGGAAGAGAACAAAGTCAAGGGCGTAGTCCGGGGCGCCTTTGAGGCGATCTGAGATCCGGATTGTGCGATCGGCGCTCGTACACGAGCCCCAGCGCTCGCGCATCGCCCGCCAGGTGATACTCAGTGGGCGGATCGTAATCTCTGGGGCGAGCTCTCGGAGCAGCTCATCGATTCGCTGAGCAAGGGCGCTCTCACTCATGGTGCTGGCCGCCTCTTGAGCGCGGATCTTTGCCACCATCTCTGGAATCATCGCCCGCTCATCGGATTTACTCATCCTGGCAGGTATCGAGATGACGATTCGCCCGCCGGCGCGATAGGCCGAGATATTTTTCTTTCGTCGATTGGAGCGCACGACCACTATCTCGCCCTCATCTATCCCGGGCAGGGTGGCATCGCTATCTAAATCCAGGTCGAGATCACTCACCCTCTGAAGGTATCTGCCGGCAGATATTTTCCGGCAAAGCTCAACCCTGTGTTGAGAGATTAAATTTTTTTGGGGGCTTGAATCACTTAACACCGCCAAGGACTACCCACCGCCAAGGACTACCCAGCGGCAAGAGAGAAACGCTCTCCTTATCGGATAAAAAGCCTAATTGTCAAAGCCTCGCCTGGTTGATTATTCGCAGGATTGCACTTACTTTACAACCACGAACTCCTCGGATAACCGTTCTATATCAGCAAGGGGAAGGCTGATACAGGATGAGCGCCCGGGGAGTTCGCTTTTCTTGGGAAACTAGAGTGAAGATAAATCGTCGGGGATCTCAATACTCGATAGATACTTTTGCGGGCTCAAGAGATCGGCTGCCGTTGGCAAGATGCCACTCCATATCTGATCCCTCGCCTCAAGGTTACGAAGTTTTCCAATAGTGCTCCAAAATGCACTGGCCTCGCGTGCAAGTCGCGGCGAGACTTCAAGACCGAAGAGATTTGCGAAGAGCTGTTGGGTTGGAGCAGATGTAGCCCTTCCTCGACGTAACGTCTCTTGTAAGGCGGAGATGTTCGGCAAGCGATCTGCCGCTGCGAGTGTCACAACACTCTCACTCCAGCCATCGACAAGTGCGAGGACTGTCTCAAGTTTCACCAATGCATCGCGTTGGGCCGGTGTCTCTTGCGGGGTGAATATCCCCTGATTCAATGCCATCGTAAAACTCTCTGGATTTGTCGGATCGAATTCGCCACCTTGTGAAGTGGATGCATCAAATATCTCCTGGGCTTGACTGGTGATCGCATCGATATCAATATTTATGCCACGCGCATAATCTGTGATTGCAGTGCGGATATATGCGACCAACCATGGATTATGTGCGAACAGACGCGCCCCTGCACTCTCCCGCAGTGCATGAAAGATGCGCACCTCATCGATAGGAATATCTAATTCACGCGCCCACTCATTAATGTTCTGTGGCACCAAGGCTGGATAAACAGGATCGACAAGGGGTAGGCCCACATCGTGGATTCCTGTTGCGCTGCCAGCTAGGCCACCGATTGACTGCCCGAGTTGAGTTGCCATAAGTGAGCCGATAAAGGAAGAAAGGAGCCCAGAGATCATGCCGATAGGTATCTGCATCCCCCCTTCGGGGCCACTCTCTGCCTCGGGAGTAGATGAGTCCTGCAAAAGCTGGGTGATTGCCTGAGTTAAGCCAACTGCCAATGGCTCAACACAGCTCTGCCATCCAGTCAGAGTCGAATCGACCCAATCGCTGCGTGAGAGCGTGAGGTTCGCGGCAACCGTTGATTGTGGAAAAAATGTCGCATCATTCAACCACAGTTGCGCGATAAGGAAGGCCTCTTCAACCTGTGCTGCATCGTTTGCACCTATTGGCGATGAACCTTGCGCGGTCACAAATTTTTTCGCAGTCTCACGAACAATACTCTTAGGAAGCGCCTCTGTTGGTGCTGCAAATCCAGGACCACTCATCCCTAACTTTGAAAACTGTTCTTGTATCTGCTGTTGCATCTGCGCCATCATCGCAGCGAAGTCAACAGAGCCATCACCGTTATTTTTTTCGGCATCGTCGGAGCTATCGGGTGTAAAACCAAATGGCGTCATGTGTTAATCCTCTCAGCCCTGTAACCAGATTTCCATTGGATTTCTTCCCTCAGGCGATAGGCTCATCACATGTCGAGTGCAGCAACGGCCCTTATTTGGTGGATCATCCCGATTATGGGGCTCATTGGGGGCCTGGGTTACGTTCTATGGATCTCGAAGTTTCAGGGTAAATATCGCTCAGAGACTCAGCGCTCGGTTGGTCAGTTCAAGCGCTTTCAGGACTCATTTCGTGCGGCACAGGCTCGCGACAACGAAAAAGATGTCATACCCGGGTCTGTAACGCCCAGGTCTGTAATGCCCGGGGCTGTCACACCCGGGGCTCTAACGCCTGATCCTGAGTCATCCAAATAAAGTACTCCAAGGAAAAGAAATGCGTTTCTCATATCTTCCCCGTTTCGTTATCGCTTTAATTACAGTTTTTTTCACGCTGGCATTGGTCGCCCCACTGCCCTTTGCAATTGTGATGCCTGGTGCCTCACAAAACATCTTCAAAAAGATCATCACCATCAAGAATCAAAAGTCATATCCAGCAAACGGGAGATTGGATTTGATGTCAATTCTGGTGACAAATCCCGATAACTGGATCGTTGGACCACAGGTTATTTACTCATGGCTACGCAGTGATCAGGCGGTATATCCACGGGCCGCTTTTTATCCACCGGGAACAACTAACAGATCTGAGAAAGAGGCTGCAAAAAAAGATATGACCAGCTCTCAAAGCAGGGCGATCCAAGCGGCGCTGACCTTCCTTAAAGACAATCCAGATTATGGCGTTGCACTTGATCAGCTCGTTGAAAAGAATATTAGCTTTGATGTCAAACGCACTGGTGGGCCAAGTGGTGGAATGGTCTTCGCAATCGGAGTCATCGAACTTTTGGGTGCTCGCGATATCCTCAAGGGCCGCCACATCGCCGGGACTGGCACCATCACCATCGATGGTCGGGTAGGTCCAATAGGTGGCATCAATGAGAAGATTCGCGCCGCACAAAGAGCGGGCGCAGAGTTATTTATAGCACCGCAGGCCAATAGCGATGAGATAACTGCCCTGCCAAAAACAATGAAGATCGTGATCGTCGCCACTTTGAAAGATGCCCTAGATGCCTTATCTCAAGGGGCCTAGCCCGGTTTCCGGAGCCACTTAGAGAGTCTGCCCTGTGTGCGCTAGCGTTGGTCTATGACTAATTCCGTGCCCCAGTTCAACCTCAAGCGTCGCCCCGGTCCACTTGCAATAACAGCCGGAGCTTTAATTGCCATCGGCATCGCACTTGTCTCCTTGAGCGGTTTTTACGCCGACTGGCTCTGGTTCAAATCCGTGGACTTCACATCTGTCTGGTCAACGGTGCTCTTGACGAAGGCCACTCTCTTTGTTGGCGCTGGATTGATTACTTCCTCCTTGATACTTCTTAACATCATCATTGCCTACAAGCGTCGCCCACTTTATGTACCTATGGCCGTTGAGGCCGATAATCTCGAGCGCTATCGCGGACAGATTGAACCGATCAAACGCTGGGTAGTCATTGGTCTGGGTCTTGCTCTCTTTTACTTTGCTGGAACATCGGGCTCCTTGTTGTGGTCGACATGGTTAGTTTTCAAAAATGCAACTCCATTTGGGGTCACCGATCCACAGTTCAATATGGATATTTCATTCTTCGCTTTTCGTCTACCTTTCTGGCAGACACTCATCGCTTGGGGAATCTCAACGCTTGTTCTTGCAATTATCGCCTCAACGATTGTTCACTACCTCTATGGCGGGATCCGGCTACAGGTACAAGAGGATCGCACTACCGTAGCCGCGCGTGTTCAACTCTCAGTTCTATTGGGTGGTGTCGTACTCCTCAAGGCGCTCGCATATTGGTTTGATCGCTACGCACTTGCCTTGAAAGAGAGCAGATTAATTACAGGACTTACTTACACCGATGTCAATGCAGTCCTTCCTGCAAAGGCAATTTTGTCAGCCATTGCGGTGGTCTGTGCATTACTATTTTTTGCAAACATCATCCGTCGCTCATGGTTGCTTCCTGCAGCCGGTACTGCGCTACTTGTTATCTCATCGGTTCTCATTGCAGGTCTCTACCCAGGTGCGATTCAGCAGTTCCAGGTAAAGCCCAGTGAGTCATCAAAAGAGGCGCCTTTTATTCAGCGCAATATCGATGCGACCCGCACTGCCTTTGGCTTAGATGCCGTCACTGTCAATGATTATCAGGCGACTATCGCCACATCTGCCGGACAACTATCCAAGGACGCTGCAACGATTGCGAATATCCGCTTGATGGATCCCAATGTTCTCTCAGCTACTTTCCGCCAACTCCAGCAGATAAAGCCTTACTACGCCTTCCCAGAGTCACTCGATTTCGATCGCTACACCATTGATGGTGTCAAGCGCGACGTTGTCGTTGCCGTGCGCGAGCTCAATATCGACGGAAACCCATCGCGTAACTGGATCAACGATCACCTTGTTTACACTCATGGATTTGGCTTTGTTGCCGCCTATGCAAATGCGCGCGATGCAGATGGGAAGCCATCCTTTGTCGTTGGTGATCTTCCTCCAACGAAGGGTCTCGGTAATTTCGAGCCACGTATCTACTTCGGTGAAAATACCCCTGATTACTCAATCATTGGTGGGGTTAAGACGGACTCACCTGTTGAGTTTGACTATCCCGATGATGCATCGGCTAATGGACAGAAGAACTACACGTACGCAGGTACGGGTGGGGTTCCAGTGGGATCACTTCTCAATAAGATTGTCTTTGCACTCAAGTATCAAGAGCAGCGCATTCTTCTCTCCTCACTCATCAACAAGGATTCGAAGATTCTCTTCGAGCGTAGCCCGCGCGAGCGCGTAGCAAAGGTCGCACCTTGGTTGACCCTTGATGGGGATCCCTATCCAGCCCTCGTTGATGGAAAGGTCTTGTGGATAATCGATGGCTATACAACAAGTGCCGGCTATCCATACTCACGCCAGACAACGTTATCGAGTGCAACATCTGATGTACTCACCGCGAACTCATCTGCGATTACCGCACAGGGAAACCAAAGCGTGAACTACATCCGTAACTCGGTCAAAGCAACTGTCGATGCATACGATGGGACGGTCACTCTCTACCAGTGGGATGAAAAAGATCCTGTTTTAGCCACATGGAGCAAGGCCTTCCCAGGCACTGTTTCGCCAAAGTCAAAAATCTCCAAAGAGCTCTTGTCCCACATTCGCTATCCAGAGGATTTGTTCCGCATTCAACGCGAAATTCTCTCTGCCTATCATGTGCAGACAGCGGCCGCCTTCTATGGTGGCCAGGATTTCTGGCGCGTGCCCCGCGATCCATCGACATTTGGCGCCAATGCTGGCGCACAACCTCCTTACTACCTGACTCTTCAGATGCCCGGAGATGCAAAGCCAGAGTTTGCTCTGACTACACCCTTTGTTCCACGTGGTGGTCGTGAGAACTTATCTGCATTTGCTGCAGTGAACTCGGATCCTGGTCCTAACTACGGAAAGATCTCGGTCCTACAGTTACCTCGAAGCACAAACATCGCAGGTCCCTCACAGGTTGCATCTAACTTTGAGGCAAAACCAGAGGTTGCGAACTCTCTATCTCTACTTCGTCGAGGTGGTTCTGATGTAGTCCTGGGTAACCTACTCACGCTTCCAGTTGGTGGTGGTCTGCTATATGTACAGCCTGTCTATGTCCGTGCGACATCCAATACTGCCGCATATCCATTGCTACAAAAAGTACTTGTCTCATTCGGTGATCAGATCGGATATGACGACACATTAAAGGGTGCACTTGATCAAGTGTTCGGTGGAAACTCCGGAACAACTTCATCCACGGGAAGTACAACAACAACTACCGGAACTACTAACGACTCTCTTGCTAGCGCACTTGCAAGTGCAAAGCAGGCCCTCGCCGATGGACAGGCCGCCCTTGCAAAGGGTGACTTTGCTGCATATGGCCGAGCACAGGATCGATTAAAATCTGCGATTGCATCGGCGATAGCTGCGCAAACAAAGAAATAAGGATTTGGTCTTTACCTACTCGCACACCTAAGATTGCTCCACCGACGCGGGGTGGAGCAGCTCGGTAGCTCGCTGGGCTCATAACCCAGAGGTCGTAGGTTCAAATCCTGCCCCCGCTACTAGAACGAAGATTGTGGAGTTATTTTATCCGCAGTGAGTTTGTCACGACAAAGAGGGATGACAGGGCCATAGCCCCGGCGGCATACATGGGCGTCAGTAAACCTGCCATGGCTATTGGGATACCAATCACGTTGTAGATCAACGCCCAACCCATATTCAAGTGGATGATACGCAGCGTCTTTTTTGCAAGCTTCAACGCATCAATGACGCTATCCAAGCCTGAGTTCATCAATGTTATATCTGCACTGGATATCGCCGTATCGGTGCCAGTTCCCATAGCCATCGAGAGATCTGCAGCGCTCAGGGCTGCAGCATCATTGATCCCATCACCAATCATCAAAACTGTGCGGCCCTCTGATTTGAACCGTTCTATGATCTCTAACTTTGTCCCCGGCATGGCGCTAGCAAGAACATGCTCTGCATCTATTCCAACTGTTGCCGCAACTGTTGCCGCAACTTCGGCACTATCTCCGGTAACAAGCCATGGAGTGATCTGCATCGCGCGTAAGGCGCTCACGGTCTGGGTCGCATCGATTTTCAACTCATCACCAACAGCAAATACAGCTAGAGCGACCCCATCCCACGCAAGAACTGAGAGAGTCAATCCCGCCTCTTGAGCATGCGCGATCGCTAACTTCAATTCAGGGTGGAAATCAGTACAACTGTGTGCAACGGCTGCTGGCGAGCCAATCAAGACAACTGGTGAGTGCATCCCAAGATCTACTCGCCCAGCGGCTCCTGAACCTGGTGTAATCGAGAACTCTGAAACTGCGTAACTCTTCACACCCTTACCGAGGCCATAACGGGTTATTGCCAGTGCGACTGGATGTGAGTTTTGAGATTCAATTGCCACTGCCGATGAGAGAATCGTCGTTGGATTAATAAGGCTCGCAAATGAGCCACCAAGAACCGCACCAGCTGCAGTGGAGAGTGTGGCCTCAACAACGTTCATGACACCCTGCGTCAATGTTCCAGTCTTATCAAATACAACAGTGTCAACCGTGCGGGCAACTTCAAGCACCCGCGGCTCGCGCAGGACTATTCCTCGCGCTGCACCACGTCCCGATGCAACGAGTAATGCCACTGGAGTGGCTAAACCAAGAGCGCATGGACATGCAATTACTAAGACAGTAATGGCTATCGAGATTGATCGAGTTAACGAGTGGTCTGTGAAGTACCAGCCAAGAAAGGTTGCGATTGAAATCAGGGTAACGATAGGAACAAAGATCGAACTAATACGATCGGCAAGGCGTTGTATCGGTGCCTTCGAACCTTGAGCGCTAATAACCATGGCTGTGATGCGTGCAAGCTCGGTATCACTACCGATTCTTGTTGCTCGTACAATCAATCGACCGTTGTGATTAAGAGAGGCTCCAATGACTAGGGATCCTGGGCGAACATCTATCGGTTTTGACTCTCCAGTGAGCATAGAGTTATCGACGGCGCTCTCACCCTTTACGACGATTCCATCCGTTGCGATACGTCCACCTGGCAGCACTTCAAACTCATCACCAATCTGTAACTGCTCGATCGGAACGATGAGCGGGAATCCGCCACGGACAATAGTTACCTCTTTACTACCCAAGGCGAGTAGTGAGGATAAGGCTGCGCCTGCCCGCGACTTTGCACGAGTCTCCAAATAGCGCCCGAGGATGACAAAGAATATGACACCTGCAGCGACCTCTGTATATACATCACCCTTACCCGTTGCATTTGCATAGATGGACCATGTGAATGCGGCGAGTGAGCCGAGAGAGATCAGGTTATCCATCGTTGGATGTTTCAAGTTGCGCAGAGCGGCCCTGTGAATCGGCCAAGCAACAAATGCGACAACTGGCGCACTCAATGCGATGACAAGCCAGGCTGTCGGTGAATATAAAGGTCGTGAGATCCCGAATGAGTCGACTTGGGAGATGATCCACATATCAATGTGGTGATGCCAGTCCATGACCATTGAGATCGTTACGGCAGGAACGGCAAAGATAAATGCGAAGAACAACGCCCGTGCAGATTTCTTATTGTGCAGTGTCACAGATTGTCCATCACGAAGTGGAGCAGCCTTATACCCGGCTTTTTCCACGATTTTTATGAGCTCCGCTGACAACATATCGGCCGGTGCCAAAATGTGAGCAGTCTCTGTCGCAAAGTTAATTGTCGCACTGACTCCCTCGACTGAGTTCAAGGCCTTTTCTACGGTATTTACACATGATGAACATGTCATACCTTCGATTGAAAGAGTGATTGGCTCTAGGACACTGCTCATGGGTTCAACTTAGCAATGACATCCTCATGTAGGACACCATTCGTCGAGACACCGCTACCTGCGAATGGGCCTGGCTCACCAGCTATGTTCGTGAATCTGCCACCAGCCTCGCGCACAATGATGTCTAAGGCCGCCATGTCCCAGACTGCAAGGCTTGGTTCAATTGCCACATCCACTGCGCCCTCTGCAACCAACATATGTGACCAGAAGTCTCCAATACCTCGCGTGCGCCATGCCTGAGTGAGAAGTTCATTAAAGGGCCCAAGCCTGTCGCCAAAACCATTGAAATCCGAGTATGCAATCGATGCATCGGAGAGAGAGCCCACCGCAGAGACAGCGAGTTTTCTCACCACTCCATTAAAGCTCACAAAAGCTCCGGCGCAGCAGGAGGCGAACCAGCGACGAGAAAGGGCAGGTGAACTTGCTATACCAACTACTACCTCTTGTACTCCATCATCTGAGACCTCTACGAGTGCGATCAAGCAGGCCCATGTCGGCACACCGCGCATAAAGTTTTTTGTACCATCGATTGGATCGATGACCCAGTAGCGCTTTGCGCCAGAGATATCACTACCAAACTCTTCACCTAACAAGCCATCATCAGGGCGATGTTTTGCAAGCATGGAACGAATGGCGTTTTCTACTGCACGGTCAGCATCAGTGACAGGAGTGTTATCTGGCTTGGTCGTTACCACCAAATCTATAGATTGATATCGCTCTAATGCCATCGTATCGGCCAGATCGGCCAAGAGATGTGCAAGGGCCAAATCATCGCTATAGCGCACTGAATCCCTTGTCATAGTGATTCAATCTTAATCCTCTATGCCCTGGACCGCCTCGTCTTTGACACTCAGCAACGAGCGAAGACTCATCAAGCGTGCGCTTCGTTCCATGTCAATGACACCATGTGGCGCAGCCCACTCATCCAATAAACAGGAGCTCTCAGAGTGTGAACAGTTAGAGAGACAGTTTGCCGCGACTAAAGATAAATCAGTGAAGGCGTCCACGATTCGGGCTGTGTCGATATGAGATAGTCCAAAGGCCCGTATCCCAGGAGTATCAATGATCCATCCATCGCTACCTGCAAGAGGTAGAGCAATGGCACTCGATGATGTGTGTCGACCACGACCAGTCGCAGAGTTCACCTCACCAGTCAAGCGTTCGGCCTCGGGTGCCAAGGCATTTATTAAAGTTGACTTACCGACACCTGAGTGTCCAACCAATACCGAAATTTTCCCTTCAAGCATTGCGTGCAAAGCCTGCACATCTAGTTGTCTTGATTCAGACTTTATTGCGGTGTGAAGAATCTCTACATCTAACTTTGCATACTGGGCTAAGAACTCTGGAATCACTCCAAGATCAGTCTTGGTCACAACTAACTTTGGAGTGATTCCCTCAGTGAATGCCGAGACTAAGAAGCGATCAATCAGACCTCTTCGTGGTTCGGGATTTGTTGCCGCGACGACGATTACCAGTTGATCAATGTTTGCAACGATAGTGCGCTCAACCTGTGCCGCATCATCGACAGTTCTACTCAAGGAGTTACGGCGCTCACTTACCGCCACGATTCGCGCTAAAGAGCCTTGCTCTCCAGAGACATCACCGACGATCGAGACGACATCACCGACAACTACAGATTTAGGTCCAAGTTCGCGGGCGCGCATCGCAGTAATTACTAATCCATCATCAGTGATGCACGTCTGTCGCCCTCGATCGACCGTAGTGACTAACGCGGTAATCGCACCACTATGGCTTGGACGATCTTTACTTCGAGGACGGGTACCACGAGCTGGCCTGATACGTGCATCGGATTCGTCGTATTCGCGCCGACTCATAATCTACCCAGTCGCTTTCTCATGTGAGAAGAGAGCTCCAAAGGCCAGGGAAATCTGGAAGGGTCTTACGAGTTGTGGCGATATTTTCAACCTCGATACCCGGCACCTTTAAGCCAATAACCGCCCCGGCCGTCGCAATTCTGTGATCATCATAGGTATGGAAGATCCCAGCGTGTAATGGCGCAGGGGTTATATGAAGTGAGTCCTTATTCTCTTCAACATCTCCACCCAAAGCATTTATCTCACGCGTCAAGGCCGCTAAACGATCGGTTTCATGCAAACGCAGATGTCCGATTCCTCGCAGATGCGATGGTGAGTCCGCAAAAACAGCAAGAGCGGCGATCGAAGGCGTGAGCTCACCGAGATCATGTAAATCAATATCGATTCCATGGATGACACCGTTACCGGTAAGTGTTAAGCCTTTGGAGCTCATCGAAATCTGAGCGCCCATCCGTACGAGAATCGTACGGAGTTGATCCCCTGGTTGTGTTGTCCGTGTAGGCCAATCAGCGATCGTAATACTGCCACCACACAGCATCGCAATGGAGAGAAACGGTGCTGCATTTGAAAGATCCGGTTCTATTACTAATTCGCGTCCATGCAGTACCCCTGGTTTTACCCTCCAAGTTTGGGCATCACCATCGATAATTACCTCTGCCCCAAAATCTCGAAGCATCGCAACTGTCATATCGATATGTGGCATAGAGGGAAGAGGATCGCCCACATGCGAGATAGTCAGGCCATTCTTGAAACTTGATGCAACTAGTAGTAGCGCAGATAAGAATTGACTCGATGCACTGGCATCGATCGTGATCGCGCCACCGGAGATGGCACCCTGGCCATGAAGTGTCATAGGCAAGCTATATCGGCCAGCATGCTCGATTGAGATTCCGAGCTCTTCAAGGGCTTTAATTACAGGCCCGAGTGGTCGCTCATACGAGCGTGCATCTCCATCAAAAGTAACCTCACCTTGTGCAAGAGCGGCAAGAGGAGGAAGAAAGCGCATCACAGTGCCGGCATTTCCAACGTCAATTCTGGCTGGACCGCTCATGGTCGCAGGAGTAAGGGTTAACTGATACTCGGGTAATCCATTTACAAATCCATCCTGCTCCACGATTCCAATTCCAAGGGCTTGTAAACCTTGAATCATGAGCTCACTATCTCGAGAGACTAAAGGACGCCTCAAAATTGATGGTGAGTCTGCTTGTGCAGCCAAAATCAGGGCGCGATTAGTAACGGATTTTGATCCTGGGATGACGACGGATAGATCAACTGGACGTGTGCCACGAAAAATCGCAGGCCAGTGGGCGTCGTTTTTTTGCATTGCCTAAGTCTATCCTTTCCACATGTGTGGCCGTTATGCGCAATCTGCCGATATGCAAGAACTCATGGAGCGCTTTGAGGTGACAGGAAGCTCACCAGCACAACCACTGCCTGTAAATTGGAATATCGCACCAACGAATCCGATCTATATTGTCAGATCTGATTCCACCGACCGAAGTAAAACTGCTCTGGCAGTTGTCTCATGGGGATTAATAGCACCCTGGCTTAGCGAGCTCAATGAGGCTAAGGCATCACAATCACGGGCGATAAATGCTCGTAGCGAATCGATTCATGAGAAGCCAACCTTTCGCACTGCATTCACATCAACCCGGTGCTTGATTCCTGCACAGGGCTATTACGAGTGGGCAACGGCCTTGGGAAGGTTTGCACCCAAGCAGCCCTTTTACATTCACTCTCGAGATGGTGGGCAGTTACCTATTGCCGGTATCTGGAGTAGTTGGCGTGCCCCCAGTGGGCTAGTTATAGAGAGCGCATCGATTATTACCCAAGAGGCACAGGCAGATTTAGCCGATATACACAATCGCATGCCCGTCTTTATGCCACGCGAACGCTGGGCACAGTGGCTGAGCCCCAAGAATAACGACGTTGAGGAGCTTCGGGCCGCGATGGTAGTTGCATCACCGGCATCGATTGTTATCGCTCACCCAGTATCTTCAGCAGTGAATTCAGTTACCAAAAATTCACAAGAGTTAATGGCGCGCATCGAATTAGGAGAGCCAGAAACACTCTTTTAGCGATAGCCTTTCACCGCAATGACATCAACTGATTTAGTCAAAGAGAGCTCGGCGGATCGAACCATCCGCTTTGAGCGTGATGCCCTTGTCTTTACGAATCAGTTGTATGCCGCAGCCCTTCGCTATACAAAGAATCCACATGATGCCAAAGATCTGGTGCAAGATACATACTTAAAAGCCTTTGCCTCTTTCCATCAATTTGAGCCTGGAACAAATTTGAAAGCCTGGTTGTACCGAGTATTGACGACAACATTTATCAATACTTATCGCAAAGATCAAAGACGTCCACAAACATTTGGTGGTGAAATCGAGGATTGGCAGTTGGCTGATGCCGCATCACACTCATCTAACCTTGGAAAATCTGCAGAGGTGGAGGCCCTTGAGAATCTGCCTGATAGCGATATTAAACGTGCCTTAAATGAGATCCCTGAAGAGTTTCGGATCGCGGTCTATCTCGCCGATGTTGAGGGTTTTTCATATAAAGAGATCGCTGATATCACTGCAGTCCCAACGGGAACTGTCATGTCCCGACTCCATAGGGGAAGAAAACAGCTACGTGAGCGGTTAACTGATTATGCGAAGGATTTGGGCTACTCGCTCAAGCCATCAAAAGATGGCGCAGCCGAACCTGCTCTGCCAATTGATACGGCCAAGGAGGAGAGCCCATGAGTCAGTATGAAGCTCTTCCTTGTAATCAGATCCTCAACTCTTTCGTGCTTCTGCTTGAAGGACATTCTGATCAGCCCATGATTACAAGCATCGAGATTCACATCTCAGGGTGCCCAGAGTGCGAGGCCGAACTGGCCCATGAGAGGAAGATGCGTAGTTTGATCCAGGAAGTCCTGCGCAAGACATGCTGCGAAGAGGCCCCCATCGAACTCCATGATTCGATTTATCAGCAGATACATACTCAAGTGGGTGGGGCATTCACAACTGGTGTCACAACTGAGTTCACAATGACTGAGATCTCCATTGAGATAGATGAATTTGGCAATATTGAGCACAGGGAGATCACGATCGAACACACTGAAGAGCTTCGTTATCTCAACGACTCTCCAGAGGATAACCAGAGATAGGCCATGAAACCGGCGGAAGAGATTATTGGTGCGGTTGGTTTTTCTGTCATGACAGTCCGCCCTGGAGATACCTCAGTTGCAATGGGAGTCGGGGATCTTCCGATTGTTGATCAGTCACAACTTATCAATCTGATGGAACATGCAGCGGTCATCTCACTCGATGAATATTTAGAGCCCGAAGAGACAACTATCGCAATCAGTATTGAGATTATCTCTCTCAGTCCTGCCCAAATCGGTGCCGAGCTCCGGGCGACTTCACGCTGTATTGAAGTTGAGAATCGAGAGTTGACTTTCGAATGTGAGATCTATGAGGGTGAACGACAGATCGCAGCGGGACAAATTAAAAGAGCAACGGTCGAGCGAGTCTCTTTTCTCGCACGCACCGCTGCTCTTAATCTAATTAAAGAAGGCTAAGTCTTTATGAGGCTTTTTTAGTGGCCCAAAAAATCTCAGCAATCTCATCGATCTTTGCTATCAATTTATCTGCAACGGCAACATCTTGAGTTCCCTTTGTGCCTGCAGCGCCTGCAAGCTTTGTTGCATCATTAAATAGTGAGTGCAGATGAGGGTATGCCTCGAAGTGTGGTGGCTTGAAGTAATCGCTCCAGAGTACCCATAGATGTTCCTTGACCTTATGTGAGCGCTCTTCCTTGATTGCAACTGATCGTGAGCGAAAATCTGCATCACTATTGGCTGCATACTTCTCCATGCAGGCCTTCACAGAGAGCGCTTCGATCTTTGCCTGTGCTGGATCGTAGACACCACATGGAAGATCGCAGTGCGCGTATACGGTTACTTTTGGTTCAAACATTTTCTTCTCCCCTATTAAGCACGTCTATGCATTATGAGATGCCGTACTTATGGTGTCAGACTATCGCCCATGGGTAAGTTTGGCACCGTCAAGGTCACGGGGAGTTCCATGAAGCCCACGTTAAATGATGGTGACTGGCTATTTGTCTCTTGGTTTGATTCCCCTCTGCCAGCCTCCGTTGTTGACCGGCTCTTAGGAAAGATGGTCGTCATTGAGCGTGAGGAGCGTCCAGGCGTATTTCTTGTTAAACGATTGCACAAGGTGCATGCGGAAAAGTTTTGGGTTCAGGGCGATAACAGCGAAAGTAGCGACTCCCGTATTTGGGGCCCCATCTCAGCGAACGAGATTGTTGGACGTGTCATATTGAGATATCGAAGGAGTAAAAGAGTTAGCGGGTAAAGGCCTCGAGCATCAATGCTTTTTGCTCATCTTCATGCAAGTGGTAATTTCCTGTAGCAGGAGATGCTGTTGCTCTGCGAGAAATACGACGCAGGATACGAGAACCAAATCCATGACCACCATGTTGTTCTGAAGTGCGAAGTGCAATATGTGACCATGGTCCTTGATTTGCAGGTTCATCTTGTACCCACAACAAGTTAGCATTTGGATGCTTATTAGCTTCTGCAACCATTTCATCAATTGGAAGTGGATATAAAAGCTCCACACGGACAATCGCAGTTGAGCTCTCACCGAGCTTTGTGCGCTCAGCGATGAGATCGTGATAAATCTTTCCTGAGCAGAAGATGACTCGGGATGCGTTTTGCAGAGAGTTATCTGGAATTACGGGCTGGAAGTGGCCTGATGTGAAATCTGAAAGCGCAGATGCTGCCGCTTTGAGGCGGAGCATTGATTTAGGTGTGAAGACAATCATTGGCCGCCGAGCAGGATTCTTCACATGCCAGCGCAGTAAGTGAAAATACGAGGCTGGAGATGATGGTTGGGCTACGGTCATATTTTGCTCTGCACACAGTTGTAGATAGCGCTCAATTCGTGCAGAGGAATGGTCTGGGCCTTGACCTTCATATCCATGAGGGAGCAAAAGGACCAGTGAGGAGCGCTCTCCCCATTTTTGAAGGGCAGAGGAGATGAATTCATCAATCACCGTCTGGGCTCCATTTGCAAAATCACCAAACTGTCCTTCCCATAGGACTAATGCATCCTCACGTTGCACGCTATAACCATATTCAAAGCCCATTGCTGCATACTCACTCAGCAATGAGTCGATGACAAAGAAATGGTTTTCATCCTTATTGAGCGCCCGAAGAGGTGTCCATTCATTGCCATTTTCCTTGTCAATGATCACGGCATGACGATTACTAAATGTTCCACGTCTTGCATCTTGGCCAGCCAGACGAATAGATAGATCCTCTTTGAGCAGTGCACCAAAGGCGAGCATCTCACCGGTTGACCAGTCGATGGAATTATCGTTGAGTGATTCAACCCGCTTGACTAACTGTGGAAGCAGCTTTGGGTGCACTGTAAATCCCTCAGGGATAGAGGATTGGGTCGCTGCGATTTCATGCGCGAGTGACTCTGAGATTGCAGTCTCAGTCTCATGGGCTGAGGGGGCAACAGGCACCTTGAAGTTTGGATCTGTCTGCGCCTCTAAATTATTGACCGCTGCATATACGGCTTCAAGTTGGCTTTGATAATCCCGTGCAACCTCTTCGGCCTGTTCGGGGGTGATATCACCACGACCAATGAGAGCTTCAATATATAAAGTACGGGTCGAACGCTTGGCATCAATCAACTTGTACATCATTGGCTGCGTGAAGCTCGGCTCATCACCCTCATTATGTCCACGACGCCGGTAGCAAACCATATCGATAACAACATCTTTGTTAAACTCTTGTCGATACTCAAAGGCTAAGCGAGCAACACGTACACACGCCTCGGGGTCATCACCATTGACGTGAAAGACTGGAGCCTGAATTATCTTTGCGAAATCAGTCGAATACGTCGATGTCCGCGATGCACTAGGTGATGTCGTGAATCCAACTTGATTATTGACAACGATATGAATCGTTCCACCCGTGCGATAGCCGACAAGCTGGGACATCTGCAATACCTCAGCGTTCACACCCTGCCCAGCAAAAGATGCATCGCCATGGAGCAGGACTGGAAGCACTGAGAAGGCGTTCTTGACATTTAACATATCCTGCTTGGCACGGACAATTCCCTCTAATACTGGATTGACTGCCTCAAGATGTGAAGGGTTTGCGGCGAGATAAATCTTGGTCGTGGCACCAGCATGAGAGGTGAAAATCCCCTCAGTACCAAGGTGGTACTTCACATCTCCCGATCCATGAACTTGATTATCGGCGTAATGACCTTGAAACTCCTGAAAGATCTGTCCATGTGATTTTCCTGCGATATTTGCCAAAACATTCAAACGTCCACGATGCGGCATACCGATACAAACCTCATCTAATCCTTGATCTGCCGCACCAGATAAAACGGCATCAAGTAATGGAATTACCGACTCGCCACCTTCGAGTGAGAAGCGTTTTTGCCCAACGAACTTGGTCTGTAAAAAGCTCTCGAAGGCCTCAGCACTGTTGAGTTTACGTAGGATCCGCAGGTTCTCCTCTGGAGCAAGTTTCTGTGTACCAACTTCGATGTGTGTCTGTATCCACTGACGCTCTTCGCGATTTTCGATGTACATATACTCAGCGCCCACTGTGCGACAGTACGAGTCACGCAGAATCCCTAGAATCTTTCGCAGTGGCATGAAGGCAGCGCCACCAAATCCACCAGTTGCAAACTCTCGGTCCAGATCCCAGAGCGTCAAACCATGTGTAACAACATCTAGATCTGGGTGTGAGCGCTGAGCGTATTCAAGTGGATCGATATCGGCCATTAAGTGACCAAAGGTCCGATAGGCCTGAATCAACTGTTGAACCCGTGCAGTCTTACTAATCTGCTCGTCTTTACCAAACTCAAAATCTATCGCCCAACGGATCGGCTCATACGGGATTCGAAGCGCTGCGAAGATCTCATCGTAGAAGCCATCTGTGCCTAATAGATAATCATTCATATGGCGAAGGAATTCACCTGATTGGGCGCCTTGAATGACACGATGGTCATATGTACTTGTCAGTGTGACAACTTTACTAATCGCCATTCTCGCCAGGCTCTCCTCACTTGAGCCATGAAACTCGGCTGGATAGTCGAGTGAACCAACACCAAGAATCAAGCCCTGACCCTGTACAAGTCGCGGTACCGAGTGCACAGTGCCGATGGTGCCTGGATTAGTAATTGACATAGTCGTGCCAGCAAAGTCATCAACGGTCAAAGACCCACCACGTGCCTTCTTAATAATCGCCTCATAGGCACCTAAGAACTGTGCAAAATCCATCGACTCGCAGCCCTTTACCGATGGCACCAGTAGTTGGCGTGATCCATCGGCCTTCACTAAATCAATCGCGATACCTAAGTTGATGTGTTCAGGGTGTCCTGCAGCAGGCTTACCATCTAACTCACCAAAGAATGTATTCATCTCAGGCATCGCACGAACCGCTTTGATCATCGCATAAGCAATAATGTGGGTAAATGAAACTTTCCCACCCCGAGCACGCTTCAAATGATTATTGATGACAATTCGATTATCAATCATTAGCTTTGCTGCAACCGTGCGCACTGAGGTTGCAGTCGGTACTGATAGCGATGCCTCCATACTTTGAACTACCCGGGCAGATACGCCCCGAATAGGTTCCAGAGTTGAGGCACTGGGTGTACTTAAGACTGGGGCAGGTTTGAGGACTGGATCGGCAGGGGTTGGCTGACGAGTCGCTGTCTCTCTAACAATTGGTTGTTGAAATGATGCAACCGGTACAGATGATGCAACCGGTGTCGGTGGCGTTGCAGGCATAGAAGCTGCCACAGGTGCAGTTGGTGCCGCAGGTGCAGATATTTTCTGCGCCTTTGGAACAGGTGGCACACCCTTTGATACTGGGTTTGATGCTTGCGAGGCAGGACTTGTCGGAGAGGAGCCTGGTTTATTATTTTTAAAGTACTCCCCCCACGCTGGGTCAACGGATGAAGGGTCTGCTAAATAATGCTCGTACATCTCATCGACGAGCCAATCATTTGCACCGAAATCCTGTGCCGACACTGGCAAACTCCTCACTTGGAGAGAACTGGTACAAGCCTATCGGCAGTGCCCGCATGCTTGAAACGAGAATCTAGGCCCCATGGCGCGAGATTGGCCACACCCTGCAGGCAACCTATTGCGGAGTGGCGCGCAGGGCTGCGACCAGAGTTGCAGAGGCCAGTAAAGCCAATGGAATGGCGATGATCCAAAGGCCCTCTTGGACTTGATATGAGACAACACCGAGTGCAATCAAATTAGCTAACACTGCAGGGGCCCTACCAAAGTATTTACCGCGACGATATGCAACTGCAGCACCGACTAATCCGCCACTGCCTAAGATAACAAAGAGTAGGTCACCGAGAAAAGTAAGAAAATTAAAGGATTCCGCTCGCATGGCCAAAACTACTAACCACAAACCAAGAGCCGCCACCACAACGGCCTCAACAATCAGTAGGGATGCCACTACTGCGCGGGCCTTGGCCGCCTTGGCAGGATCCTGTGTCATGGAGGAGAGATTAACCAAGAAAGACCTTTAATTACTACTAGTAGACTCTTAATCACCGGGTTAGGGAATTAAACTTTTCAACCTACGCAGCACTCTCTCTACGCGCTGATTCACTAGAGGCAGGAGAAGCGACCTCTGGTAGCGAAGGTATCTTTTGAATAGGTGCACTTACCTCGCGAGCGGCAACTTCGATCGCACTTGGGCGACCGGCTTTGCGTTTGCGAGAAATGACACGACCATCTTCAAATAGTTCGCCTCCCCATACACCGGCCGGCTCTTTGCGAGATATTGCACCCTCTAAGCACTGCGCGCGCACGGGACATCCACCACAGAGCGACTTGGCTTCTGTGATCGCAAGCTCCTCTTCAGAGAAGAAGATCTCAGGATCTGCCGTATGGCAGGGAAGATTAAATGAAGAGCCATCGCTGTATGTGCCAGTTACGGCATCCAACCCGATCTTCTCATCTGCCCAGCCTGGTACTAGTAGTTCGCTGAAGAGAACGCTCATCGTCCTCACCTCTTCTCTCTCTTTGATAGTGCTCCGGTTGTTCCTAGTTGGTTTTAGTTCTTAGTAGTTAGTTGTTCTCGGGTAATGAAAAAGGGCCCGAATCCTTTGTGGATTCGAGGCCCTTGGCTTCTTGTTCTTATTCGAGTGTTATCGAGTAGAACCACCACTGGCCTCATATCCGGCATAAAACGCTGCATAAAATGCAGGCGTAGTGCTATGCCAAGATGTGCGCTTATGGGTGTGGGTAGAAGGAATTACAGCAGAAGGCATTGCCTGTGCTGGTACGAATGATGCTTGAGACATATTCGTTACTCCCTTTCTACTCATCCTTATTTCGCCAGGAAATGAAGGAAGTTAAAGGGTAAAGCATGGGTTGAGCTTTGTGCAAATCCATTAAATCGCAGGCTGAAAAAATCGATTTTGCCCGTGAGTTAGGCGCTTACAAGGCCGGACTCGACGAGAAAGCGTGATGGCTTTCCACGATAGCTCAGATGCAGATCCACCTTTGCGCGCGTGATTCCAACATAGAACAATCTGCGCTCCTCATCAATTGATGCCTGATCACTGCTCGTTGAAGAGTTTTCAAGCGGTAATAGGCCCTCACTCACTCCCATGAGGAAAACTCGCTCCCATTCAAGGCCCTTAGCGGCGTGCAGGGTAGCAAGAGTCGTGACTGGCATTGTTGGAGGATTATTTTGTTGGACGCGATCCTCTAGCTCGCGCAAATATGTGCGCAGGTTTTTGGGCGTGAAGCCACTATCGCCATCTAGCTCACGGGCCAAATGCAGGAGTGCAGCAATCCCATCGATATGCGCCCCAGTCAGGAAGGGTTGTGCCAGGGTGCGAAGCTCATCTAGCCAAGACACACCCTGCGTTGGAATCACCGAAGCGTTGCGCACAATCTTCAAAAACTCACGGACATCAGAGCGATCAAAGAAGCGATCGCTGTTGCGGATCTGATACGGCAACTGTGCGATATTCATAGCGCGCTCAAGAGTATTGAGCTGGCTATTGGTACGCGCGAGCACTGCTATCTCTTGCGCCTGAGTTCCCTGGCTCAATAACTGCTTGATCCAATCGACGATACCAGCAATCTCGGCGCTCTCATCTTTGAATGCATCGACAGATGGCTTATCACCATGATCATTGAGGGCGACTAACTCTTGACCCATCTGGGCTTTGCGTAAAATGCTATTAGCCATAAATATAATCTCAGGTGTCGAGCGATAGCCGGTGGTCAAACGAATCACCTCGGCCTCTGGAAATCGCTGAGTGAACGAGTTCAAAAAAACAGGGGTGGCACCGGCGAAGGAGTAAATCGTCTGTGCCGGATCTCCCACAACGCACATCTCCTGACGAGAGCCAAGCCAAGCGTTAATCAATCGCTGCTGCAGTGGTGAAATATCCTGATACTCATCGACCGTGAAGAAGCGGTACTGATCTTGAACTCGTTCACGCACCTCGCGCTCCTGCTCCATCATCGCCGTAGTCAGCAGAAGTACATCCTCAAAATCCATCGCCCGCTCTTGGTGCTTGACTGACTCATATGCCGTGTATACCTTTGCAATCTGTTCGGCATTGATGCGTGGTTTTGCTGTGCGTTCACTCAGCTGCGACAAGTAATCTGTTGGGGCTATCTGGGAGACTTTGGCCCACTCGATCTCAGATGCAAGATCACGCAGTAGATCTCGTGAGGTAATTGATAACTCTCTCGTCAGCTCTGCACGCTTGATCGCCTCGGTGAGAAAACTCGTCTTGGTGGTAATCAGATCAGGGGTGCGCCCACCAAAGACCTGTGGCCAGAAAAAGGTGAGTTGCTTGAGTGCTGCGGCATGAATCGTGCGCGCAGCAACGGCAGGCACACCTAGTGAGCGAAGTCGCATACGCATCTCACCAGCGGCGCGTGCGGTAAATGTAAGGGCCAAGACCTTGTGCGGATCCATGGTCCCAATCGCTGCGGCATAGGCGATGCGATGTGTAATTGCACGGGTCTTTCCTGTGCCGGCGCCTGCGATGACGCAGACTGGACCACGTGTAGCAAGTGCGACTGCCCGCTGTTCGTTATCTAATGCCTCGAGAATCTCTTCGGCGCGCAGCTCATTAGTCATTCTCTCCACCCACCGGTGATCTTGATGCCAGTCGAATAGAAGATGAGAGAGTTTTTGATCACGGTCTCCAACTTTCGCCACCAGATAAATCACTGGCGACAAATCCCGCTGCAGCTGTGTACCAACCTGTGATCATCTTGCGTGCAACTGAGATTTTTGGAGGAAGGAGTAAATCTCCACTAGCGATAGCCACCTTCATCTCATCACGACTAAACCAGCGTATCTGTGAGATTTCCACACCATCGGGCTTTGCCGTCTCTGGATGATCTGTGATCGCTTCGAATGCGATCATGATGGAGGCAGGAAATGGCCACGATTGTGATCGTAAGTAGTTGATGTCATTGCAGTAGATGCCAGCCTCTTCAAAGACCTCACGTGAAACACACTCCTCAAATGATTCACCTGGCTCGACAAAGCCTGCAAATGTAGAGAAACGTTTTTCGGGCCAGATACTTTGATGTCCGAGCAGAATTCGATCGGTGGCATCTTTTACTAAGACGATGACGGCAGGATCTGTGCGCGGATGGTGTTGAGATGAATCAGCGACACATACTCGAACGCTGCCACCTAAATCACTAAGGGTTTGCGCCCCACACCGTGCGCAGCGAGGATGTGTCGTATGCCAGTTACTCAATCCCACTGCATGCATACCAAGGGTCAATTCGATCTCGTCTAAATCTCCACCAACTTCGCGCAGAGTTCGAAGGCCCTCAAACTTGGCTGCTTCATCCTCTGGTGGATTAATCCATGATGTGTGCCAGGCAAAATATGCCTGCTCACCATCTCGAGCTCGGCCCAAGAAGTAGCGCTCACCAACCTCAAAGGATGTTAAAAGTGCGGTGACACTCTCGGCATTTAAAAAGCGCAGCGAGGCATCGGTGACAGCAATATGACCATCGATAACCATCAGAATCTTCGCAGATCCCCAGAGCAGGGCCAACTTTCCCGCATCGCTACGTAGATCGCTAGCTCTATCGATGGGTGAGAGTGATTGGTTTCGTGCGCTCATGGGAGGGGTCAGACTACTAGCATCGCTCCGTGCGCATAACATCATGGAATCTGCTTCATGCGCAGGCGATCCCTCCAGATAAAGAGGCCGATAATCTCGCTCTTTTACGCGAGCAAATCTCAAAGCTTCAGAGTGATCTCATTGGCCTTCAGGAGGTTGATTACCTATTAGCTCGCTCAGGGGGCCACAATCAAGTCGGAGATATCGCAACCATGATGGGTGCTGCGCACTGGGCCTTTGCACCATCACTTATGGGTTCACCAGATGATGATTGGCGAAATCTCAATGCAAGTGATGAGAAGATCGTGACAGATAAAAGCCAGATTGCACCGCCTGGTTATGGAATTGGTATCGTCTCAAAAATTCCAGTGCGCTCATGGCATCGATTGGAGTTCAAAGGCTCTCCCATCGGAGTTTTTATGGCCTTTCCAGTTGATGGAAAACTCAAATATGTTTATGTGCGCGATCATCCGCGCAGTGCCTTAGCTGGTGTACTGGAAAATGGATGGCTAGTTATAAATACCCATCTTTCATTTGTACCATTTTTTAACTTTGCACAGTTGACGAAGATCAAGCGCTGGGCATTCACATTGGGTGTTACCGATCCTGCAAAGATTCTTATCATGGGAGATATGAATATTCCCTTTGCGCTCTTTGTGCGTGGTCTCAAGTGGCACTCACTTGCCGCTTTACGGACATTTCCCAGTTGGTATCCAAAACTTCAGATCGACTTCTTTCTCTCACAGGGATTAAGGGCTAAAGATGTCAGACACATCACCTATCCCCATGCAGGTATCAGTGATCACTTACCATTACAAATCGAGATTGATGTAGCGTAAGTAAGTTCATCAACCCTTCTCTTGGATACCTGCAACGAGGGCGATCAAGGCTGATTCATCGAGAAGATCCGCCGGGCGATCGGTCACTGATGTCGGCACATAGTGAAATGCCGCACTCACAGTTGAGATATCAACGCCCGATAATTTTGCCCAGGCCAGGCGATACATGGCTAACTGCACCGCAGCAGAATGGCCCAACTGCACAGATCCAGTCTTCCAATCCACGACCTCAAAGCCTGTCGGGGTTGCATATACGGCATCGATGCGGCCACGAATTAATACCCCTGCAATAGTGGTTTCGAAGGGAACCTCCACTTTCACAGGCGTGCGCTGGGCAAACTCGCTCGATAACCAGGCTTTTTTTAGATCCTCGAGCTTTGAATCATCATCCAGTGGATCTAGATAATCCAAGTACTCATCGCCAAAGAGTGTTGCAGCATCCGTGAACTGACGCTCTACCCACAAGTGAAAGGCGGTGCCGCGACGTGAGTATTGATCCTGCGCTCTTGGCATAGGGCGACGAATATTGAGTGCAAGTGCCACAGGATCTGCATGTAGTGCGACCAGAGTAGACGTTGAAATCCGTGGTGGCAGTGCGACCTCAAGTGAGTAGTTCGCCTTTTGTTCGTGCTCAGTAATCAAAGCCTTGGCATCATGTATCCAAGAATCAATCTCGATATCACCCACGTAATCTAGTGAATGTGCTGGGCTCTCATTCACTGCAGTGATTGCAGCGTCAAATGCAGGGCGCCTGTTACCTAATGGATCAAAGGGCCAGATAGCACTCTCTGGCCTTTCATGCGTTGGATTCTGTGCACCATCTTGCGGAGCCGGTATCTGCGAAATCATAGATCCACCGAGTGCGCTAGCGACTTCTGCGATGAGGTAAAAGATTTCACTAGGTTCAACGGGTTTAGTTCCATCTCGCCACCGTGATGTTGTACAGATGAGGTGTGACTTGGCACGAGTTACTGCGACGTATGCCAAGCGCATCTCTTCACGTATCTTGATATTTTCAACACAGCGTGAACCAAAATCTTTTATAACCTTGGCCGCATCACTATTTTTATCAATACCCTGCAATGAGAACTCAGGGAGCTCGCGTGCATCCCCACGCAATGGGAAGGGAATATGTTTCTCATTCTTGAGCCAATTATCTGGATCACTCGTCTTATTACCTGGGAATGTTCCTTCGGCCAGGCCAGGTACTGCAATCACATCCCATTCTGCTCCTTTAGCCATATGAATCGTCAAAATCTGCACTACATCACGGCGAATCTCCGGGGCCCCGGCCTTGAGACCACCTTCGGTATTGGAGGCGACATCAAGCCACTCTAAGAATGCTCCGATAGAGCCTCCACTGCGCTCAAACTTTGCCGCTTCGTCTAGGAAGCGATCGAGATGTCTGCGTCCGATCGCTGATCCATCGCGCAGCGTTATCTCACTCTCCAATGTTAAATACTCCTCTATCTCAGTGATGAGATCGGAGATCTCTCCTCCTGCACGCGAGCGTAGACGGCGAATATCTCCTGCAAAGCGCAGCAAGCGCTGAAAACCGATTTCGCTGAACTCACTTCTCTTGGCGTCTACAATCTCATCCAAGGCATCGATGATTGAACCCGAGAACTGATCATCGGCCTCCAATTGATCTGGATTACCAGCGGCAATCTTTTTGATAAAACTCTTTGAATCTGCATGCAAAGCCCTGGCTCGGTCACGGCTGAATCCACCTAGAGCTGCAATATCGCGTGGACCTAAATTGATCCGCGGACCGCTGAGGTGGCGCATGAGAGCCGAACCCGCATCGGGATTTGTTATTATTTTGAGCATTGACACGACATCGGCGACCTCTGGAATATGAATCAATCCCCCGATACCGATGACTTCAACGGGTAGACCGTGTGTACGCAGCGCATTTTCAATCGCAGTGATCTGTGCTCGCGATCGAACTAATACTGCTGCACTCTTACCTGATTCGGGGCTCCACTTACTTTTCAAATACTCTGCGATTGCTACAGCCTCTGCCTCAATAGTTTCAAAGACCCCGTAAGCGACCTCACCTTTGCCGGCACCAGTTCTCGCCTCAAGCTTTACGACCTGTTGCCCACCCTCTAATGTGATCTGATCACTAATGCGGTTTGCCACCGCTAAGATCATCACATCATTGCGGAAAGTCCTCGGTAGCGTGAACTCGCTCGCCCCCTTTTGCACATCACTCTTAGGAAAATACTTGGTGAAAGATGCCATAGTGCCCGCCGATGCACCACGCCAGGTATAAATAGCCTGTGACGGGTCACCGACGGCCATGACTGGATGTCCCGTTTCACTGACTAAATTACCGAAGAGAGATGACAACATACGCACCTGTGACTGTGATGTGTCTTGATACTCATCTAATAAGACAACTCGATATTTTCCTCGCTCAAGGGCACCGACATCTTCAAAATTTTGCGCGATATCGGCGGCCAATGACATCTGATCATCGAAGGAGAGTTCACCTGCCGCCTTACGCCTTTGCATGAAGAGATCGACCATCGGCAAGAGTGAGGCGCGTTGGAGCATTGCCTGCTCGACCTTGCGAACTTCCTCATTGCGCGCACCGCAGAGCCGAGCGAGCTCACTTAGTATCTGATCACCGATCATTTGAATATCAGCGGCCTTTACTTGATGCTCCAGCATCAACTTTGATAGACCAAGTAAATCCTTGATAACGGTACTGACCGCGCTTTGATTGCGATATGAATCATCAGACCAGTTGCGCACAACATCTGATGCAATCTGCCAGATTGCAGCCTCACCTAAAGGCTGAGCATCGGCATCAATCCCATATCGAATCGCATGTTCACTCAGTAATTTCGCTGCATAAGAATGGTAAGTAGTGACCGCAGTGCTAGTTGAAGTAATGTGTTTGAACTCTGGTAGCTGTGAAAGTTGGCGCAGACGCTTTCGGATGCGAACCGATAACTCTCCTGCCGCCTTACGAGTAAAGGTCAGACCTAAGATTTGATCAGGTGTGACAAGACCATTGGCCACTAAGTAAAGAACTCGATTACTCATCGTCTCGGTCTTACCTGAACCAGCACCTGCAATGACCACTGCAGGCTCTAGAGCACTACTGATAATCTCGCTTTGATGTGGGGTGATCGGTTGAATCGTCGAACCAAACTTTGGATGAGCTTGTAGTTTGGCGATGATCTCACTCGGTGAGTACTGAGCGACTAGATTCATGAGATCACCGTGCGTCCATCGCTTTGAACTGGGCAGGATTTACGCACTGGGCAGCCTTTACAGCGCTTGTTTATTGTCGCAAAGAATCTGGCTCCACCCATACCGTCAGCGATCTCATTGAGTTTTGTCTTTGTCGCCTCAATCTCATCGGCGATAGGGCTCTGAGATCGAAGCGTTGCATTAGTAGAGTCGGTACCCAGGTACACAAGCTCTGCACCTGCACTGATTGTGCTTTGAGTAAAGCCACCTTCAGCTATGCCGATTTGATAGCTCGCCAACTGCAGATTCGTACTCGCCTCTTTGACACTTATCGCACTAGCCCCAGTCTTAAAGTCGATGATAAACAAACTACCGTCAGCCTCAACCTCCAAACGATCAACACTTCCCTTGATCCGTGCCCGACCCAACTTAATATCAAAGCGCACCTCGGCATCGATGACTGTTCGCGTCGTATCTTTGCTGTGATAGGCGACGAATTTTTCTAGCATGGTTACAGCGCTCTCTAGATGTGAGGCACTTACCCAGCCACTCTCTGAGTCAATCAAGCGCCATGAGCTCTCAAGATTTGCGATTAAATCAGCCTTACTTGTCCCTGGCTCTTGCACCATCTTGGCGGCAAATGCATGTATGGCAGATCCCAGAACCTGCGCAGTGCTATCACCATCACTACCACCATTGTTTTGCAGAAACCATTTCACACCACATTCGAGGAATGATTCGGCTCCACTGGGTGAGACCACAACCTCGCTGGCTGCATCGATGACTGGAGCATCCGTACTCAGTGGCACAGATCCAACCCATGCGTGTGGATCCGCTAAGTAGATTCGCGACTTACTCAAACTCTTGAGCAATGCCGCTGCTTGCTCTTTATGAGGGCCATGTAATTGAGTTCGAAGCTGCGCTACCAAGGCGGGTGCAGTGATCGGACGCGGGACATCGGTCAGGATCGGCTCATCACTATCGCTTTTATTAACCATAACTTCGATGGCCTCAAAGAACTGTGAGGGCTCCTCATCCTCGCCATGCACAGCCGTGATGAGAAGTGATTGCCTGGCACGGGTGAGCGCCACATGAAATAGCCGCTCTTCGTCCTGCATCAATCCATGTGCAGCGATGACATCTAACTGATCGCGTGGAGTATCAGGATTACGCACGCGCTCAACCAAACGCTCGGCGCCTAAAAGTGATGATCGCTGCTTCAAATTCGGCCACACTCCCTCTTGCAGACCTGCGACTGCGACCAGTGCCCATTCACGTCCCTTGGCGCTATGGACGGTGAGAATCTCCACGAAATCTGGACGCACTCCTTGAGCAGTGATGACATCACCGGCAATATCTTCGGTCGCAATTTGTGCGATAAAAGCCGCTGGTCCCGATGAGGGAAAGCGTTGTGAGTATCGCGCCGCACTTTCAAACAACTGCATCATGGCATCTAAATCACGATCGGCCGCTGCGCCACGAACACTAGGACGCAGTGATTGCCTGCGCCAGACATCGGCAAGCCTTTGACCATCACTTGCACATGCGTTATTCCAAATTGCCCATAACAATTCATCCGCAGATGCGCTCTTATTCCGTGCAACTATGCGCGCTTTTTTAAGAAGTTCATGAACGCGCACTATCGGATCAGCATCTTGAATGAAGAGTTCACCTTTATCGATAGCATCTATCAACATTTGTGTGCCAGATCGATCATCCCCATCTGGACGTGCTGTAATCATCGCGCGGCGAATACGACGAAGTGAGATCGAATCTGCCCCACCAAACTCACTCATCAACAACCGCTCGGCCGTATCTAAATTCAGTGACTGCGCTCCTATCGCTACACGGGCCAATAATAAAATCGGTGTGATAGCAGGGTTACCTGCGAGAACCTGGAGATCACTTGCCACAGGTATCCCGACGTATGAGAACGCTCGGCGCAGCGACGATGCAGTAATACCCGGGCTACGTAAAATCACAGCCATGTCGCTGTAAGAAATACCTTCGCGCAGATGTGCACTCCGAAATTGATGAGCGATAAAGGCCGCCTCTTGCGCCCCTGACCTAAAACGGTGGACTTCAACAGAACCGGAATTTTCCTGGCCACAACTGCGTTTTCTCGTGACAGGTGAGCCTCTTAAGCCCTGTGCATAAGAGTGGCCTACATCAAAGACTGCGCGTGCACTGCGAAAGACGGTAGTGAGGAGAATCTCTGTCGTGCGATAAGGATCTAAAGCCGCAGATAAACCATCGGGATCTGCTCCACGAAAACGCCCTACGGCGCTATCTGCATCTGCGCAGATAATCACATCATCACCTGCAAGTAGTGCTAATAATTTACGTTGGGCAGGATCACTCTCCTGAAACTCATCGACCATGATGGTTGTGAAGCGCGCTCGTAGTTTCGCTAAGACATCGGGATTATTGTGTAGGTGCAGGCTCGCCCGCTCAACGAGCTCTGATGGATCAATACGCATCTTGGCATCACTCGCTGCGATTTCACGCATCACCATAGAGGCGCGATACCGTATCCAAAACTTCGCAGCAGCAAACCAGTATTTTTCCTTCTCGCTAACACCAAGTTGCTCTAACTGTTTAGCTACGATACCCCGCTCTGATGCTCGCAGAATCAAATCTCGTAGCTCACGGGCAAAACCATTGGTAGTTATCGCAGCATGTAAATCCTCTGGCCACTCTCGATATCCATCGATGATATCGCCGGCAAGTAACTCTTTAATGAAACTCTCTTGCTCGGGCCCACTCAAGAGAATAGGTTCGGGATCATCTCTGTGTGCCTTCATCTTGAGGATGGAGAAGGCGAGTGAGTGGAAGGTGCGTGCAAGTGGCTCATACATCGTCGCGCTGGTACGAAGTGCGATTGCATCACGAAGTTCGGATGCACGCTCTCGCCCAAAGCTGAGTAGAAGAATTGAATCGGGATTGATGCCATCATCGATGCGCGCGAGCGCTGCTTGAATTAATACAGTTGTCTTGCCCGTACCCGGCCCACCTTGAATGACCAAAGGGCTGCGGCGATGGGCGATTGCCATGGATTGATCGGCCGAAAGTTTGAGCTCAGCGCTTTTTCGCCTAGCGCGTACAAGGTTAAAGCTCGCCGTAGTCACACGCGCAATTCAACCCTAAGCCACTGACAAAACAGCCTTAAACGTTCAGGTTGGCCTTCTTGGCGCGGGCAGTCGTGCGGGCGCGCTCATCACCATCAAGGACGACCTTGCGGATTCGAACGACGGCGGGCGTGACTTCAACGCACTCATCTTCGCGACAGAACTCTAGAGCGCCCTCCATGTTGAGCTTCTTAGGTGGGATCAATCGCTCTGATTCATCGGTGCCTGATGCTCGCATATTAGTAAGTTTCTTTTCACGAACGCAGTTAACATCCATATCATCGCTGCGAGAGTTCTCGCCAATAACCATGCCCTCATAAACCTCATCGCCGGGTTCGACAAAGATGCTTCCACGATCCTGTGTTCCGTATAAGGCATACGATGTAACGACACCCATCCGATCAGAGACAAGTGAGCCTGTTCCGCGTGTACGAATATCTCCGTGCCAGGCCTCATAGCCATCAAAGACGTGGTGCAGTAGTCCAGTTCCACGCGTTTCAGTGAGGAACTCAGTTCTAAAACCAATAAGCCCACGCGATGGAACACGGTAATCGAGTCGAATCCAACCAGTACCGTGGTTGACCATTTGCTCCATGCGTCCCTTGCGCAGCGCCATCAACTGAGTAAGAACACCCAAGTACTCTTCAGGTGCATCAATTGTTAAACGCTCCATCGGCTCATGAATTTTTCCATCAACCTTCTTAATAACTACTTGTGGCTTACCAACAGTTAATTCAAAGCCTTCACGCTTCATGATTTCAACAAGGACAGCGAGTTGAAGTTCTCCACGGCCCTGAACCTCCCATGTATCTGGGCGCTCGGTCGTCAATATGCGCAGTGAGACATTACCAACGAGCTCTGCATCAAGGCGGCTCTTTACCTGACGGGCGGTAAGTAATTTGCCACTCTTTCCCGCTAGTGGAGATGTATTAATACCAATCGTCATCGAAATCGATGGTTCGTCAACAATGATCAATGGCAGAGCATGTGGATTTTCATTATCGGCCAGCGTCTCTCCCAATGTAATTGTCTCAATACCTGCAACAGCGATGATGTCCCCAGGATGGGCTTCAAGGGTTGGTACGCGCTCAAGGGCCTCTGTAATGAGTAGCTCTGAAATCTTTACGCGCTCCATCGTGCCATCAGTCTTAATCCATGTGACTGATTGGCCTTTCTTAATGACACCTTCACGAACTCGGCACAGTGCCAAACGTCCAAGAAATGGTGATGAGTCAAGGTTCGTTACGTGAGCTTGTAGTGGTGCACCCTCATGATAAACCGGAGCTGGAATCGCTGAAAAAATCGTGTCAAATAAGACATCCAGATTCTCTTCAACTGGCATCCCACCATCTGCAGGGCGTGTCAGTGATGCACGGCCAGCCTTTGCACATGCATAGACAACTGGAAATTCGATCTGTGATTCATTGGCATCTAAATCTAAAAATAGTTCGTAAGTCTCATCGACAACTTCGGCGATACGCGAATCAGGGCGATCTACTTTGTTAATTACCAAGATGACGGGCAAGTTCTTCTCCAACGCTTTGCGCAGAACGAAGCGTGTCTGTGGCAATGGACCCTCAGATGCATCCACTAACAAGATAACGCCATCGACCATTTCTAATCCACGCTCTACTTCGCCACCAAAATCTGCGTGGCCCGGAGTATCAATGATGTTGACAATCGTGTTACCGCGCTTGACGGCAGTGTTCTTAGCAAGAATTGTGATGCCCTTTTCGCGCTCTAGATCCATCGAATCCATCATGCGCTCTTGGCCCTCACCCTGCTTCTTATAAGCGGCGAATGCACCCGACTGCCACAACATGGCATCGACCAATGTGGTCTTGCCATGGTCAACGTGGGCGATGATTGCAACGTTACGCAGATCATCCCGCTTTTTTAACGGCAGGTCTTTCAGGTGTGCTTGAATCTTGGCCACGAAAACTACTCTCCTCAGGAGATCAGGCCGTTATCAGGGCCTGCCTCAGTCCAGCGATTTGGTGTTGCTGAGGTCAATTCATCGACCGCACACGCAGATTCTACCTTTGGGGGTAGATAAGAGGAAATCAGCGGGATCTTCTTGCTGCTTCAATAGATGCTAAAGCCTGCACGATCCTCTCATGGAGTCAGCGAGTAATTGTGCTAGGCCTGCATATTCCACAGGGCCAGAACAGCAAGTGCTGCCTCTTCACCTTTATTACCAACTCCAAGACCAACCTGTGAGCGCTCAAGTGCCTGTTGCAAGTTATCGCACATAAGTACACCAAATCCAATGGGCTTTGCCTTGGCGAGGGAGACTTGCATGACACCTGATGTGACGCCCTGGCAAATATAATCAAAATGCGAGGTGTCCCCACGCATTACCAAACCTAGTACCACAGCCCCATCAAAACCTTGGTTTAATTTCAGTTGAGCGGCTAAGGGTAATTCGAAGGAGCCAGAAACTTTGAAATTCTCATAAGTTATCTGAGCAGATTCAAAAATAAGCTGCGCACCAGCGACTAGATTATTACAGATTTCTGGGTGCCATTGGGCGGCAATTATCGCTACTTTTTTTGCTTTGAAGCCCGGAAGATTCAAGGACTCAAGAGTGGGCGATATGCCAGTCATTTAATCTTTCCTAACATGTGTTGCATCTTGTCTCTCTTTGTTTGTAGATATGATTGATTAAACTCATTAATTGTTGGCGTAATCGAAATTATTTTCACTGCTCGCCCTGTCTCAGCAATGGCATCGGCCTTTTTTTGATTATTTGTAATCAAATCTACGTCTCTTATTTTAAGGTGATCTAATATTTGAACGAGATCTCTCCACTCTCGAACATCACTAGAGTGACCTAACTCCAGATTTGCCTCAATTGTGTCTAGCCCCTGATCTTGAAGTACATATGCTTTAATTTTCTCACTTAAGCCGATACCACGTCCCTCTTGTCCACGTAGATAAATAATAAAACCTGCTCCTCTTGTGGCTATCAACTCAAAAGAGGTTGCTAATTGCTCACCACAATCACACCGAAGTGAACCAAAAGCCTCGCCAGTAAGACACTCAGAATGCACACGAATCAAGCTCTCAGGGGCGTCATTGGCATACAAATCGGCACTCCCGAACCTAAGAATGACATGATCAAATCCTGACAAGGCCTTAAAAGAGGCAATCTCCCAGCTTCCAGTCTCATGCGGTAAGCGTGCCCATTGCATCACTGGTTCGCTCGTTCTCTTAAATGGCATTGATGAGAGAATAAAATCGGCCAAATCCTGAATAGAGATTACTGGAATTGAAAATTTTTGCCCGAAATCAAAGATCTGTTGACCCTTCTTAACAGTGCCATCATCATTTACTAACTCTGAGAGGACCCCTGATTCACCTTGATTCGTCACCTGACACAAGGCGAAAGCCGCTTCGGTATGCCCACGTCGGCCCGCTAAACCATCGGGATGAGCAATTAACGGAAAGATGTGACCAGGTCGAACGAAGTTTCCAGCCTTCGCATCAGATGATGCCAATGCTCGAACAGTATTTGCTCTCTCAATCGAGCTAATTCCAGTGTTCAATCCAGCCTTTGCATCAACAGATACCGTGAATGTGGTTCTTCGTACATCCTCATTCTCACTTACCATTACGGGTAAATTGAGACCTTGAGCTCTGCTATTACTGATAGCTGAACAAATGATGCCAGAGGTATGGCGAATCAAAAAAGCCATATCTTCATCGGAGATCTTTGCCCCAGCAATTATCAGATCGCCCTCATTCTCACGATTTGCGTCATCAACAACGATAAGAAATTTTCCTTGCGCAAAAACATCAATGGCTTTTTCGATGTTAGTAAAGACTTTTGTCATTTTGGACTCATTTTACTGACAAATCGCTCAACATACTTTGCAAGAATATCAACCTCAATATTGACCACATCACCAACTACTTTGTGAAGGAGATTAGTCCTACTTAAGGTTTCAGGGATTAACCAGACACTTATCTGATTTTTATCATCAGAGACTGACCCGACTGTCAGAGATACTCCATCTATACAAATAGAGCCTTGAGCAACAACATACCTAAGCAAATTTGCTGGAAACTCTATATTCATTTGTAGTGATTTCTCATGTTGCTGCAAGAGCACAATCTCGCCAGTACAATCAACATGGCCTTGGACGATATGTCCACCAAGCCTAGAATCTACTAATACTGCCCGTTCAAGATTCACATAATCATCAACTTTGAGTGCACGCAGTGATGTCAGTTTTAGTGTTTGAACCATCACATCAACCGAAAACTCTTCTGTGTCTTGTTTAATGACTGTAAGACATGCGCCATTAACAGAGACTGAATCACCAATCTTCAATTGATGAGCAAAATCTACTGACTTAAAGTGAAAAACCGCCGAATCTGTCCCTAGATCAATGGTCTTTATTTGTGCGATACCTTCAACTAGTCCAGTAAACATTTAACTCTGTCTCTCTCTAATGAGAGTAATTTTAAGATCCTCACCAAATTGTTCGACTTTTTGTAGCTTTAAATCGATCTTTTCTCTAATATTTTGAAGTTCAAGATTGCCTATGAATGACTGGCCTGATCCAAGAAGACTAGGGGCTTGGAAAATAACCAACTCGTCGATCAATCCTATTTTTAACATCTCTGTTCCTAATACGCCCCCTGATTCAATAAGTACTTGAGTGAAATCACGCACCTTACAGAGCTTCAAAAGATCATCAAAATTATGACTGTGCAAGTAAATTGTCTCAGCCTTATCATCATTGAGATGAAATTCATTCGGTAAGTTTCGAATGCCCATGACAATCCGTACTGGATTAGTTCGGCAATCAGTGACATCACCACTCGGAACCAGATTTGGATTATCATTAAGAGCTGTTGCAGTGCCAATTAAGATTGCATCACTCTGGGAACGCATTTTACTTACCTCGTTGCGAGATTGTGCACCTGTAATCCATTTGGAGCTACCATCGACAGCAGAGGTACGACCATCAAGGGTGCTGGCAACTTTCCAGATGAAGTATGGGCGACCCATTTTCATTTTATGTAACCAGGCGCGATTTGCAAATGAGATCTCGGTGGCCTCTTGGATTTGAAGAGTTTCAATGCCAGCCTCTATTAGTTTTTGCGCCCCTCCGCTTGCTCTTGGATTGGGGTCTTTGACTCCAAAAACCACCTTAGAGATGCCGGCGGCAATTATTGCCTCCGTGCATGGCCCGGTTTTACCCTGATGACTGCAGGGTTCAAGAGTGAGGTACAAAGATGTGCCACGAGCCAACTCTCCAGCGCTCGCAATTGCCACAACCTCTGCATGCGCACCACCTTCGTGGTGACCTTCACCGACAATTACTCCATGCGAATCGACCAAAACTGCGCCGACAATTGGGTTTGAACCTGTTAAACCCAATCCAAGGCAGGCGAGTTCGTTGGCCCGGGCCAAATAAGGACTGACGGCGCTTTCTAAAACACTCACCTGACACCCCCTCACAAACGTGAAATCCTCTGTAGCGATTTCCGGGGTGGCGGCAAAGACAAATAGAGACGGGCATAGAACGCCCCTCTAAATATTGTCTCCTCTTATCCGGACTTTAACCGTCGGTCTTGGATTTACACCAAGTCCACCGAGCGCTGGATGCGATCGGGTCGCAGACTTTCACTGCCGGTTCGGAGTTACACCGACCCCGGAAACAATTGCTTGATATTAGCACGGCGTGAGACAGCCTCGCGATCGCAAGAGACGGCCCCATAAGTGGTGGTTCGAGGCCGTGCCGGACGACCGGCTAACTGAGCAATCTCCTCTAGTTCGGAAACAGTTCGCAGAGAACCATTTGTACTTCCAGCCATTCGACTGATTGTCTCCTCCATCAAAGTTCCACCAATATCATTTACTCCACCAGCCAAAAGAGACAGCACGCCATCTGGGCCATGTAATCCGAGCTTGACCCACGAGCATTGAATATTATTTATTGAGCCAGCCAATAACAATCTGGACATTGCATGAACAACTCGATTTTCTCTTACTGTTGGGCCTGGCCTGGCAATACCAGCCAAGTAAATTGGTGATGAGTAGTGTACGAACGGAAGCGGGACAAATTCGGTAAAGCCACCAGTCTCTTCCTGCAAATTCCTAATTGTGATTATGTGATCATACCAATGAGATTCATTGTCAATATGTCCATACATCATTGTTGCTGAGGATTTTATGTCTAATAAATGAGCTTCTCGGACTATCTCTATCCAAGCTTTTGCAGGTAACTTTCCCTTTGTAAGAATCCAACGAATCTCATCATCTAAAATCTCAGCGGCAGTACCGGGAATTGTCCCAAGACCAGCATCTTTAGCCTGTTGTAACCACTCTTTATATGAGATTCCTAATTTAATAGAACCACTAAATATTTCCATAGGTGAAAAGGCGTGAATATGAATTTCGGGTGCTACTTCTTTTACTGCTCGTGCTACGTCAAAGTAGACATCACCAGATAAATCAGGATGAATACCCGCCTGGATACAAACCTCATTTGCACCTAGAGCCCATGCTTGATGAGCTCGTGATTTAATCTCTTCAATAGATAGTAAATAGGCATCTGAATCAGTTTTACGTTGTGCAAAAGCGCAGAATCTACAACCGGTATAACAAATGTTCGTGAAGTTGATATTCCTATTTACTATATAAGTAACATCATTACCCACTAATTCAATGCGTTTTTCATCTGCAGCCTGCACTAATAAATCAAGCTCTTGGCCATGCGCAGCAAATAGAGTGAGCGCCTCATTTCTGGACAGGGCACTAGGGTTTTTGCTCACTTTTGAAAGCACAGACATGAAAGATGACTTCCAGGCAGGAGAGCCTGTCGACCTGAGTTGATTGAACTCATCCGAGATGCTCGGCCAGTGCCCATAAATTGAGTCAAAGTCACTTCGCATCTGACTATCACGACCCCGGATATCAATCGAATCACCTAGATCAATTCGACCCAAACTCTGCAGGCCCTCGCTATTTTCTTGCCAAGGCGAACCAACTGCTATGACATGCGGAATTGCTAATCCGTTTTGATCTGCCAGTGAGCTGATGAAAGGCTTTACTTTTGGATCAACCCATCGATCTACTGACTGCACATAGTTTGAGTAAATAGTTAGACGAGCTCGTAATTCAAAACCAGCCAACTGGCTCTCATAAGCCAATAATTCGATCTCTGGCCATGGTCTCTCAGGATTTACATGGTCGGCAGTGACTGATGAAACTCCACCCCAATCATCAATTCCAGCAGCAATTAGTGCTGCAAACTCCGAGGGCTCAGATAGATTCGGTGGTGCTTGAATGCGCATTCGAGGACCAAATATGAGACGGGCAACAGCGATACATGCTAGATACTCTTGTTGGTCAGCATCGGGTGAATTACGCATTGCAGTATCTTCTTTGGCTCTAAAATTTTGAATGATGATCTCTTGAATATGACCATATGTTTTCGCTATTTTTGCTAACTTTAGAAGTGAATCTCCCCGTTCCAATAGCGATTCACCAATTCCAACTAAAATTCCAGTCGTAAATGGAATCGATAATCGACCCGCATCCTCGATAGTGCGCAATCGAACTTTTGGATCTTTATCGGGGCTGGCAAAGTGCACTTGACCTTTTTCAGTGAATAATCGAGTAGCAGATGTTTCAAGCATCATCCCCATACTTGCAGCTACGGGTCTTAGGCGCGAGAGCTCCTCAAAACTCATCACACCAGGATTTAAATGTGGCAGTAAGCCGGTCTGTTCGAGAACTGCGATTGCACATGCCCGTAAATAGTCCAAGGTAGATGAGTATCCACGCTCAGAAAGCCACTCGCCCGCTACTTCCCATCTATCTTCAGGACGATCACCAAGAGTGAAGAGTGCCTCAAGGCAGCCGGCACTTGCACCCTCTTTTGCGATCTGAACTACTTGAGCAATCTCTAAATACGCTGAACTAACGTTGTTAGGCGTGGTTGCAAAGGTGCAGTAATGGCAGCGATCGCGGCAAAGTCGAGTCAAAGGAATGAATACCTTTGGTGAGTAAGTAATGATCCCTGGACGCCGCGCTTCAAGTAAGCCTGCATCTCGCACTCGAGCTGCCGAGGCACAGAGTTGTGTCAAAGCCTCATCTCTTGCCGAAAGCAAGATGGTTATTTCATCTAAATTAAGGGTTGCAGAATCACTGGCTCGACGGAGCGCTCTGCGCATTGCACTATCGATGAACTCCCTCCAATTCCTAACCTAAGGCTCTACAGTTTAGAGCCTATAAAACACCTATGAGATCTCAAAGGTTCGATTCATATCTTTTCCTACGGTAGGGCGAGCAAATCAATCATTCTGTGGGAAACCTAAGTTGATTCCACCATGGCTTGGATCGAGCCAACGGCTTGTAACGACTTTGCCACGGGTGAAGAAGTGAACGCCTTCGGTGCCATGTGCATGAGAGTCACCGAATAATGAATTCTTCCATCCACCAAACGAGTAATAGGCCATGGGAACTGGAATAGGAACATTGATACCGACCATGCCGACCTCGACCTCATTTTGATAACGTCGGGCAGCTCCTCCATCATTAGTAAAGATCGCGGTTCCATTTCCATATTGATGGCCATTGACAAGAGCTAGAGCCTCATCATAAGAGTTGACGCGAATAACACTCAGCACTGGGCCAAAGATCTCATCGCTATAGACAGACATCGCTGGTGTGACGTGATCGAGCAGGGTAGGTCCAAGGAAGAAACCATCGCCAGCGAGCTTCAACTCACGACCATCTACGACAAGGGTTGCACCCTCTTTGGCACCGGCTGCAATGTATGAAGCGACCTTATCTCTATGAACTGCAGTGACTAGAGGGCCCATATCAGTGTTCTGTGTTCCATCACCGATTTTGATATTCGCCATACGGGATTTGATCCGAGCAACAAGTGCGTTACCGATTGGTTCGACTGCAACGATTGCAGAGATGGCCATGCAACGCTCTCCGGCCGAACCAAAGCCAGCGTTAATCGCAGCATCAGCTGCAAGCTCGAGATCGGCATCGGGTAGGACAACCATGTGATTTTTTGCGCCACCTAAAGCTTGTACACGTTTGCCAGCCTTCGTTCCAGTTTCATAGACGTAGCGTGCAATAGGAGTAGAGCCGACAAAAGAGATTGATTTGATACCTGGGTGAGTAAGCAACGCATCGACGGCCACTTTGTCCCCATGCACAACGTTAAAGACACCATCGGGCAGACCCGCCTCTTTCCATAACTGGGCCATGAACATGCTTGCACTGGGATCCTTCTCAGATGGCTTTAAAACAACGGTGTTGCCACAGGCGATTGCAACTGGGAAAAACCACATCGGTACCATCGCTGGAAAATTAAAGGGAGAGATAATCGCAACGGGGCCTAAGCCTTGGCGGATTGAGTAGACATCAACGCCAGTTGAAACCTCCTCTGAAAATCCACCCTTTAATAAATGTGGGATCCCGCAGGCAAACTCAACGACTTCAAGGCCACGTGTTACCTCACCTGCTGCATCACTCAAGACTTTGCCATGCTCATCGGTGATAAGGGCGGCGATCTTTTCCTTGTTCTGTTGCACTAATTCGCGAAAAGCAAAGAGCACTTGGGTGCGCTTGGTGAGCGAGCTATGGCGCCAGGTTGTAAAGGCCGCTGTTGCGGCATTGACTGCGCGATCAACGGTTGCAGCATCGGCGAAGGCTACGTTCTTAGTGCATTTTCCAGTAGCGGGATTAAAGATATCGCCGGTTCGCTCTGGCTTTGAGGTATCGGGGGCGCCATTGATCCAATGCGTAATCTGTGTCATAGGCGCAATCTACTTCAGGGCGTTAGAATGTTGCTACCTACTAGTTATAAGGTGCGTGTTATGACAGCCCCGATCAATGATGCCGATAAGCAAGCCTCCGTTAGCGCTGCAGACCACAAGTATGTATTTCACTCATGGTCGGCCCAAGGCGCTATCTCACCGATGCCAGTTGCCAGTGGCTCTGGATCGCGTTTTTGGGATCATGCAGGCAAGGTCTATCTTGATTTTTCATCCCAGCTTGTCTTTACAAATATCGGCCATCAGCACCCGACGGTAATCAAGGCCATTCAAGCCCAGGCCGAGATCCTCACTACTGTCGCACCTCAACACGCTAACGATGCAAGAAACGAGGCGGCGCAACGCATCGTCGAATTAGCTGGATCGAACTTTGCAAAGGTTTTTTTCACTAACGCTGGCGCAGAGGCAGTCGAGAATGCCATCCGTATGGCACGTATGCACACTCACAAACACAAAATTCTCTCTACCTATCGCTCGTATCACGGCAACACAGGTGCTGCGATCAATGCGACAGGTGATCCACGCAGGTTCCCTAATGAGTTTGCATTTGGTCACGTACATTTCTGGGGGCCATATCTCTATCGCACCGCCTTCTGGGCCAAAGATGAGGCCGAAGAGTGCAAGCGTGCACTCGAGCATCTTGAACAGACGATTATCTTTGAAGGTCCTAACACAATTGGAGCCATCCTGATTGAATCAATTCCTGGTACTGCCGGTGTTTTGTTCCCACCCAAGGGATACCTTGAAGGAGTTCGCGCTCTTTGCGATAAGTACCAAATCTTATGGATTGCCGATGAGGTCATGTGCGGATTTGGTCGCACCGGTAAGTGGTTTGGATACCAACACAGCTCTGTGATCCCCGATCTCATTACCTTTGCAAAGGGCGTCACCTCTGGCTACATCGCTCTCGGCGGTGTTGTCATCAGCGAGGCAGTCTCAAAGACATTTGATGAACGAGTCTTCGCCGGTGGCATGACATACATGGGCCACCCTCTGGCATGTGCGACGGCAGTTGCAACTATCGATGTCATGAAGGACGAGAAGATGCTCGAGAACGCGGCGATGATCGGTGAAAAAGTCTTGGGACCGGGGCTGCACGAGTTGGCCAAGAGGCACAAGGTCATCGGCGATATCCGTGGCGCAGGTGTTTTCTGGGGCGTTGATATGGTCAGCGATCGCGCAACGCACGAACCCCTTGCACCATATGGGGCATCGAGTCCTGCGATGAACGAATTAGTGGCGGCCTGTAAGAAAAATGGCCTGATGCCATTCAATAACTTCAACCGAATTCACTTGTGTCCTCCCTGCAATATCTCAGTCGAGGATGCACAGCTCGGTATCGAGATCTTGGATAAGTCATTGGGTGAGATCGCAAAGTACTACACAGGGGCGTAATCAATAGAGCTAGTTGATGGAGTTAAACGTTGAATCTAAACTCAACGACATCACCATCGTGCATCACGTACTCCTTGCCCTCCATGCGGACCTTGCCCATCGCCTTTGCCTGCGCCATCGAACCGGCTGCGATGAGATCATCGTAGGAAACAATTTCAGCCTTGATAAAACCCTTTTGGAAATCGGTATGGATGACACCGGCTGCCATTGGCGCAGTATCACCTTTGTGAATAGTCCAGGCACGAACCTCTTTAGGTCCGGCCGTTAAATATGTTTGCAGACCAAGGGTACGAAAGCCAACATGTGCCAGTGTTACAAGACCTGGCTCCTCCAACCCAATCGATTGCAAAAGTTCGAGAGCATCTTCATCGCTGAGCTCTGCTAATTCGGCCTCAGTCTTTGCATCAAGGAAGATCGCCTCGGCCGGTGTAACGAGTGCCGATAAAGTGGCCCGTAGTTCACTATCGTTTAACTCGGCGGCATCCACGTTAAAGACATACAGGAATGGCTTGGCCGTCAAGAGATGTAGTTCAGATACTAGAGCCAAATCAACCTCGCTACTAGATAAAGGCTTTCCTGAGTTAAGAACGGCCTCGGCCTCTTTGACGGCATCGAGGATATGTTGGCGCTCTTTATTTACACGCGCCTCTTTTTCAAGTCGAGGTATCGCCTTCTCAATCGTCTGTAAATCAGCGAGCGCAAGTTCGGTATTGATAATCTCCATATCACTTGCTGGATCGATGCGGCCTTCGACGTGAATAACATCGCCATCGCTAAAGACGCGGATTACCTGGCAGATCGCATCGCTTTCGCGGATATTGGCCAGGAACTTATTGCCAAGGCCCGCACCCTCTGAGGCACCTTTGACGATTCCTGCGATATCAACGAAAGATACGGTCGCTGGAAGCAGGGTCTGGGAGCCAACGATCGTGGCCAGTGCGGCCAGGCGTGTATCGGGCACGCCCACAACACCGACATTGGGCTCGATCGTGGCGAAGGGATAGTTGGCGGCTAGAACATTGTTCTTAGTCAAAGCGTTAAAGAGGGTGGATTTACCCACATTCGGCATGCCGACGATTCCGATGGAAAGGCTCATAGAGAGCAGAGCCTACGCGCAAATGTCAGTGCGCCCTGACACGATAGCCCCATGCCCGCATATGTAGTGACTCTTATCATCGGCCTTCTCGCCGGCGTAGCGATCGGATATTTGCTGCGCGCCTTACGGGCAAATAGCTCGGTCGGTGATCGCGCCCTGCTCGATAACTACAAAGGCCAACTCGATGACGAACGTAACAAGACCGAGTCTGCAGTCAAGTTAAATGCCGAGCTAAGCGCGGTCAAAGAGTCGGTAGAAAAACTCTCCACTCAATCCAATGAGGCCAATCGAATCCGCACCGAGGCCGAGGCGAAACTCAATACAACTATCCTTGAGATGCGCAGAGCATCAGAGTCCATCTTTGATGAGACGAAAAAAATCGCTGGTGCACTATCTAACACGCAGACCCGTGGAAAATTCGGTGAGGCACAGTTAGAGCTGCTCTTGCAGGCCGCCGGACTTCGCGAGGGCCATGAATACAGCAGACAGAAAGGTATGAGCGAAAGCGATGCTTCGGGTATCCCTGATATCACTGTAAAGATGCCAGGTGGTAGCCATATCTTCATCGACTCCAAATTTCCCTTTGATCGCTTCACTGAGGCCTTTGATCCAGCCAGAGCCAGCGAGCGTGATGATCTTTTACTAGGGCACACCAAGGATCTGCTCAAGCACGTTGAATCTCTGGCAAAGCGTGGCTATCACAAATCTGCAGGCTCTCCTGATTTCGTCGTTCTCTTCGTGCCATTTGAGACGCTCTTATCAGAGGCGCTACGGCTAGATCCCATGACACTTGAGAAGGCCTTCAAAGTAGGGGTCACTATTGCAACTCCCACATCGATGATGGCTCTGCTGCGCACCATCGGCTACATCTTTACTCGAAATAAACTCGCGCAGAACGCCGATGAGATCCAAAAGGTCGCAAGTACTTTTTTGAAGAACATCACTTTGCTGCACACCAAGATCGTCGCAGTTGGTAAGGCGATCACATCAACATCAAAGGCCTATGAGGATCTCGTGCCAACGGCTGAGAAGACGGTCCTGAGCCCTGCCCGCCGAATTCACAACTTAGGTGTTAGTGGGGATAAAGATAAGCTCGCTATCGAATATCCCGATGCTCCTGCATCGGTGCGCGAATTAAAGAGCGATGAGATTGGTGGCGATGATGATTTCATCGATGCCGAAGAGATCGATGAAGAGGATAGATAAGTGAGTGGCAGCAGAGGCATTGCGATATCAGGGCCAGGATTGAAGAAAGAGGGTGTGCTCGTACTTCAAAGCCTGCTCATCTTCCTCTCTACCTTCATCGAGCTCTGGCTGCGCAGCGGCGTTGGAATCCTGACCGGTCTTATCCTTCTCCTGTCTTTCTTTGGTGGAATCCGTTTTGGTCGCCCCGGAACAGCCTATGTTGCAGTGGTGAGCCCACCCCTGGCCTTTGCAGCCAGCGCACTCTTCTGGAGTTTGATTCTCGATGGCTTCAAACTCTCGCGCGTTGGTATCGATGTAGTCGCAGCACTTGCCAGTGAGGCACCGTTTTTAATCATCGGTGCGATTTATGGCTGGTATGTCTTTCTCAATGCTCGCGCAAAGGCACGGCCCTCACAGCGACGTAATTAACTCTGACCCGCAGCCTTCATATCTTTGCGAAGCTCTGGGGGCAAAGAGAAGAGAAGTGACTCTTGCATAGCAGTGACCGTTTCAACATCGTCAAAACCCCGCTGGGCCAACCAGGCTAAGACACCATCTACTAAAATCTCTGGCACCGATGCACCACTAGTTAAGCCAACTGTCTCTACTCCATCGAGCCAGTGCTCCTGAATCTCTTGGGCATAGTCGACTAAGTGCGCCGCCTTTGCCCCGTATTCAAGTGCAACCTCGGCTAAGCGCACTGAGTTAGATGAGTTCTGTGAGCCGACCACGATTACCAGATCGGCTTTACCTGCAATGGCCTTAATCGCCTCTTGTCGATTCTGCGTTGCATAACAAATATCATCACTGGGAGGATCTTGGATCTCGGGAAAGCGCTCCCTTAAAATCGCTACCGCAGCAAGCGTCTCATCCACGCTTAATGTGGTCTGAGATAACCAGACTAGTTTTTTGCCAGGTGTTGGAACCACTGTGCGCGCACCATCTAAGCCATCGATGACACGGACCTGATCAAGGGCCTCACCGGCAGTGCCCTCGACCTCTTCATGGCCGTGATGGCCAATCAGCAAAATCTCAGCATCTTCGCGTGCAAATCTACGTACTTCGTGGTGAACCTTTGTCACCAGTGGACATGTCGCATCGATCGTCTTTAGATTTCGCGTCGCTGCCTCTGCATGAACACTTGGTGCAACACCATGAGCCGAGAAAACGACCGTCTTTCCCTCTGGGACCTCATCGGTCTCATCGACAAAGATCGCACCCTTTGCCTCTAATGATGCAACGACATGAACGTTGTGGACGATCTGCTTGCGCACATAGACAGGTGCCCCATAGAGCGCCAGGGCTTTCTCAACGGTAACAACGGCGCGATCAACGCCTGCGCAATATCCACGGGGCGCAGCAAGGAGAACTCTCTTGACCATTAGGTGAGTCTATTAGGCTCATGCCATGTTCGAAACTTCTAGTGATGCCCCCGCAACGGTAGCGGTGGTCACACAAGCAATCAAAGAGTACGTCGATCGCTTGGGCCCGATCTGGGTTGAGGGAGAGATAAGCGAACTCAACGAACGTAGTGGAGTGATGGCCTTTATCCGTCTGCGTGATCTAAGCGAGGATATGTCTTTATCGGTGATGTGCCACAAATCAGTCATCGCTGCGGCGCAACCTTTACCTGCCAATGCACGCGTTGTCATACATGCAAAGCCCTCTTGGTATACAAAAAATGGTTCACTCACTCTATCTGCACGCGAGATCAGACAGGTAGGTGTTGGCGAACTCCTGGCCAGGTTAGAGGCTCTCAAGACTCTTTTAGCATCACAGGGTTTATTTGATTCAGATCGAAAGATAGATCTTCCACTACTACCCAAGAAGGTCGGCCTTATCTGTGGTCGCAATACCGATGCCGAGAAGGATGTCGTTGAGAATGCCAGGCGGCGCTGGCCCAGCGTTGTCTTTGAGATCCGCGAGGTAACGGTGCAGGGCGCACTCGCTGTCTCGCAAGTATCGGCCGCCCTTACAGAGCTAGAGGCCGATGTCGATGTCGATGTCATCATCATTACTCGTGGAGGCGGCTCCTTTGAAGATCTATTGCCCTTTAGCGACGAGGGGCTTGTGCGCCTTGCAGCATCATGCCGCACACCTATTGTGAGTGCGATCGGCCATGAAAAGGACTCACCCTTGTTGGATCTTGTGGCCGACTTTCGTGCATCTACCCCGACCGATGCCGCCAAGCATGTAGTGCCGGATGTGGCCGAAGAGATCGAGATGATTGCAGGGCTAGGTAATCGCGCCCGCCGCAGGTTGATGAGTTTGATTGATGTGGAGTTTGCTCTGATCACAAACTTCAAGGACCGCCCAGTGATGAAAGACCCTCGTGTGCTCATTACTTCACGCGCTGAGATCATCCTGGCCTTGCGCGATAGATCCAAACGCAGTTTTAGTAGCCACCTCAAACTAGCGAAAGAGGAGTTGGTGCAGATAAAGGCCCGAGTTCGCGCGCTCTCACCGCAGGCCACAATGGATCGTGGATACTCGATTGTGCGCTTGAGCAACGGTGATATCGCACGCGATGCCAGCAAGTTACGAGGTGGCGATGTACTGCGCCTGCGTTTGGCTAGGGGCGAGACCAATGCCACAGTGACCGCTAATACTGCGAAGGAGTAGATTTAATCCATGGTTGAAAAGAAGATCTCATATGAGGCTGCGCGTGATGAGTTAGCAGAGGTAGTGAGCGCCCTTGAGACCGGCAGCGCAACGCTAGAGGAGTCCCTCAAACTCTGGGAGCGTGGCGAAGAGTTAGCCAAGATCTGCCAGGAGTGGCTCGATGGCGCTAAAAAGAAGTTAGATGCGGTTAAGCCGTAATCACGATGCCACATTTCTCATACTCTGAGCTTTTACCGCTAGGAAAAGATGAGACCACATACCGATTTCTTGGTAGCCAAGGTGTGCGTGTCATAACCCTGGGAGATAAAAACTTCTTACAGGTCGATGCCACTGCTCTTGCACAGTTAACTGCCGAGGCGATCCACGATATTTCACATTACCTACGCCCCGCACATCTTCAACAGCTCGCAGATATTATTGCCGATCCAGAGAGCTCGCCCAATGATCGCTTTGTTGCCACAGATCTTTTGAAGAATGCCAATATCTCTGCCGGTGGCATCCTGCCGATGTGCCAGGACACGGGTACGGCCCTAGTCATGGCAAAAAAAGGTCAGCATGTTCTGACAACCTCAAAGGATGAGGTTGCGATCTCTCAAGGAATCTACGATGCCTTCACCACTTTGAATCTGCGCTACTCACAGATGGCTCCCATTACGACATGGGAGGAGAAGAACACCGGTAATAACCTGCCAGCACAGATTGAGATCCTTGCAGATAGCGATCACCTAGATGAGTACAACTTTTTATTCATTGCTAAAGGTGGCGGCAGCGCGAACAAATCATTTCTCTATCAGGAGACTAAAGCGATTCTCAATCCAACGGCCTTTATGGCCTGGCTGGATGAGAAACTGCGCTCGATTGGAACTGCCGCCTGTCCGCCGTATCACTTAGCGATCGTCATAGGTGGTACCAGCGCTGAGCACACCGTGAAGACGGCAAAGCTTGCCAGTACCAAGTATTTGGACTCACTACCTACGAGTGGAGATGGCCTGACGGGACATGGATTTAGGGATCTCGAGTTAGAGGCGCAGGTCTTAGAGCTGACTCGAAAGTTAGGGATCGGTGCCCAGTTTGGCGGTAAGTACTTCTGCCACGATGTGCGCGTTGTGCGCCTGCCCCGTCATGGTGCATCACTACCGATCGCAATCGCCGTTTCGTGTTCAGCCGATCGCCAAGCCAAGGCCAAGATCACTCACGAGGGCATATTCCTTGAGGATTTAGAGCGCGATCCTGCACATTTTCTACCAGAGACGACCGATGAGCATCTCAACGATGATGTTGTGGCGATCGATCTGAATCAACCGATGAATCTGATCTGCGCCGAACTCTCAAAACATCCAGTAAAAACACGGCTGTCATTGACTGGCACATTAGTTGTCGCCCGTGATTTGGCCCATGCAAAGATCAAAGAGGATATGGACTCAGGTAAGCCCATGCCTGAGTATCTTGCCAAGTACGCGGTGTACTACGCAGGTCCGGCCAAGACTCCAGTTGGATATGCATCGGGCTCTTTTGGACCAACGACTGCAGGTCGTATGGATTCATACGTCGAGTACTTTCAATCCAAGGGTGGATCCCTTGTGATGTTGGCAAAGGGAAATAGATCCAAAGCCGTTACCGATTCATGCAAAGGCTATGGTGGCTTTTATCTGGGGTCGATCGGTGGACCTGCAGCTCGCCTTGCCCAAGAGTGCATCAAAAAAGTTGAGGTACTTGATTTTGAAGAGCTTGGTATGGAGGCCGTCTTTAAGATCGAGGTCGTAGATTTTCCAGCCTTCATCGTTGTTGATGACAAAGGCAATGATTTTTTTGCCGTGACCGGCACGCCATTGAAGATAGGCACTAAGCCTTAAAGAGAGGTCAGTAAAAACGAGAGCGCTGGAACTTTGACCAGGCCTTACATGGAGTCTCATAGCGGATCGTGATGTAGCGAAGTCCCCAACGAATCTGTGTCACTGGATTTGTGCGCCAATCATCGGCGATGATGCCCATCTTGTCGGCGGGCAGGGCCTGAGGGATTCCATGTGCGCCGGTGCGGGGGTTACGCGCCTTGTAGTTCCAGTGGCTCTCCTTTGTCCAGAGTTTGTTCAGGCAGATAAACTGGCCCTCACTCATCCCATACTCATCAAAGAGAATCTCCTTGGCGACATACTTTGCCCCCGAAATCGTGCGGGCAATCTCCACGCGACGGCTAATCCATGAGGCCAGGGCCATCTCACTAGAGAAGATGGCACCGACTGAGGTCAAGGCGAGATCGATGGAGCCATAGAGGGCGGCCGCGCTGTGCGCCGGCAGCTCATTCGAGGATAGGGCGCTGCTCTCGGTGTCTAAATAAATCTCGCTCGTCATCGGAAACTCAAGGCCATAGGCACTTGGCAGGGCCGAGCTCAGAAAGAGCATGGCGGCGATAACACCCCAGATCGCTACATACTTACGGCGAAGCTTCATCTGACCCCCTCCTTTCACCTGTACCCACCCGGGAGCAATCGGCCTTAAAAAAGGCGACATTGCTCAACGGGGAATGGCTTTAGCCTGCCCGCGTGGGCGCGAAGGGGCAAATTTAAATGGGGAAAGTCGCAGATTCCCAGAGAGCCCTCGCCCTGTGGACAGGTAAAGGTGCAGGTCAGATGCGGAGATGTCCGAAATGCCCGAAATGTGACTGTGAGATTGATTCTCTCGTGAAAAGAGCCTATCCGGCGATGGGTCCCTCGAGCATCTCGGTGACCAGGGCGGCGATCGGGGAGCGCTCGGAGCGGGTCAAGGTGATGTGGGCAAAGAGGGGATGTCCTTTTAACGTCTCAACCACGGCGACGACTCCATCGTGGCGTCCAACCCGCAGGTTATCTCGCTGGGCAACGTCATGAGTCAGCACGACCCGAGAGCCGGCCCCGATTCGAGAGAGAACCGTCAACAAAACACCGCGCTCTAGTGACTGAGCCTCATCGACGATGACGAAAGAGTCGTGCAGAGAGCGGCCACGTATATGGGTGAGCGGCAGAACTTCGATCAAGCCCCGATCCACGATCTCATCGATGACGGCCTGACTGACAAGGGCGCCCAAGGTATCAAAGACGGCCTGAGCCCATGGCGACATCTTCTCCCCCTCGCTGCCAGGCAGATAGCCAAGCTCCTGTCCACCGACTGGATAGAGGGGGCGAAAGATCAGAACTTTTTTATGGATCCGCTTTTCCATTACCGCCTCAAGACCGGCACACAGCGCCAGCGCAGATTTTCCAGTTCCAGCGCGGCCGCCGAGAGAGACGATTCCGACGCCATCATCTAAGAGCAGATCGAGTGCGATCCGTTGTTCGGCGCTGCGACCATGAAGACCAAAGGCGCTGCGATCACCGCGTACTAACTGCAGTTGCCTATCGATGCTCACTCGGGCAAGTGCACTACCCCGCTCAGAGTGAAGAACGACTCCAGTGTGCACAGGTAGTTCATGAGCGGCCTCATGATCGGCTCGATCAGATGAGTAGAGATCATCGATCGTATTAGATCCTACGGTTAATTCGGTGATACCCGTCCATCCACTGTTGGATACGAGCTCGGCTAAATACTCTTGTGCCTCGACACCAACCGAGGATGCCTTGACGCGAAGGGGTAGATCTTTAGTGACGAGCACGACACTCTTTCCATCGCCCATAAGATTTTTAGCGATAGCCAGGATGCGGGAGTCATTGGTGCCATCGCGCAGAAAGCCTTGAGGCAGAGATGATAAATCATTGTGATTGAGCTCTACTGAGAGCGTGCCACCTTCGGGGGTGACTGTGAGCGCTTTATCCAGCCTTCCATGTGTGATTCGCAGATCATCGAGTGCGCGAAGGGCCGCTCGGGCAAAGTATCCCAGCTCTGGATGATCGCGCTTGGTCTCTAACTCACCGATGACTGCGATCGGGATAATGACTTCATGCTCTGCAAACTTATAGAGCGCGCCAGGATCGGCCAGTAAAACACTGGTATCTAGAACAAAAGTCTTCTTACCATTATGACTTTTGGAGGCCAAAGGCTGAGCTCCTTGATTTAAGTTGTACTAGAAAGGACCTGCTTCGGATAACTAAAAATGTAGAACTATTTGCCACTTCTTTAGCTCCGACACGCCTGCCCTGTTTGTTAAATCTAGAGGAAATATCTATGAACCAAAGCGGCGCTGTCGCAGTGAATATGCACGTAAAGCACGCAAAAAATCAACGCGGCGAAAATCTGGCCAGTATGCCTCACAGAAATAAAACTCAGATGATGCGCTCTGCCATAACATGAATCCGCCCAAACGTTGCTCACCTGAAGTGCGGATCAAAAGCTCGGGGTCGGGCTGGCCCGCTGTATAGAGAAACTTTGAGACATCCTCGCTCGAGAGATTGCTCTTGGCCTGCTCAAGGGAGTGACCCTGGCCCTGTGCCTGCTCTAAATAACCTTTGACCGCATCGATGATTTCACGCCGCCCACCGTAAGAGATAGCGACATTGACCTCGACCCCATCACTGCTCACGGATGGGATATCACTCAGTTTTTGGCGCAGCCAATCGGGTAGTAGATCTAGTGCGCCTACGGCCTTGATGTTCCAACGTCCTGTCGCTGCTAACTCATCGACAGTATCTCCGATAATCTTCAAAAGCTCTTCGATCTCAGCGGCGCTACGTTTGAAGTTATCGGTCGATAAGAGCCACAGAGTCACTACGCGTACTTCGGCATCATCACACCAGCCGAGGAACTCGATGATCTTGCTCGCCCCGGCCTTGTGACCATTGGGATCGCCCTGGTTGCGGTTGGCCTTTGCCCAACGGCGATTGCCATCGAGGATGACACCCACATGATGCGGTGTCTTGGAAAAATCTAAGCCTTTAACCAATCGCCTCTCATACATCGGATAGAGAGGTGCCTTGATGAGTCTATGAATATTTGCGTACAACTCGGCGCTCAGCAATCAAGGATGCAACGGGAAGAGTGCCGGCCAGAATCAAAGCCAGCATCTTAAATATTGGCCAGCGATTTTTAACGGCAAATTGAATCGCGGTTAGGACATAGACCAGATAGACCCATCCATGGACAAAGGGAATCCAAGCGACTCGCGCCTTCAACTCGGCGTTATCAAGTAGATAGGCAACGGGTAGATCCACAAACCACAGGAGCAACGACATCACACCAGCGATGACTGCCATCACTCGAAAGCGAAGGAGCACGGATTTCATGTGCTCACCTTACGGCGATAAAAGGGTAGATACAGCACCACTGCCGCCATCAGCCACCAGATGAGCACGTATGAGAGATGCTGCCAGTAAAAGCCGGGGATCCGAGAGCGCAGCTTTTCAGCACTCGGGCGAGTGCGCTCAAGACTCTCTCCCCTATGCACCTCTGTGCTTGCAAGAATATATCCATCAAATAGATCTAAATCAGTAGCTGAGATGATGACGGCGCTATCAAGGCGAGAAATCACCCCTTGGGAGTTATCTGTGCGATCACCTGATTGTGCTGCACGAAGCTGTCCCTGGATATCAATCTGCATAGATTGTGAGATCTCGGGATTGAGTAAGCGCTGCGACCATAACCCTCGCACGACTAAGACTCCCTTATTGGTGCCCACCTGCAAAAGGGCGACCTCCCAATCATCGCTGATTCCATCACCATCAACCTGTCCTGGTGCTCGAAAAGTTGTGACGTAATGGCCTGAGACATTGACCATGCGGTTGATTGCATCTGGGGCCAGCAGAGAGTTTGTAGTGGCTATAGATTCAAGTGTCACAACTTTTTCATCGATAGTTGTCGCAATGACAAGACTTTCCTTCAGGGCGGCGGCACGATCTAACTGCCAGATACCAAGTGAGAAAAAAATACAGGCAAGAAGTAAGACCACTACCCCTGTACCCACACGTGAGACAAGAGTTTTACTTGTCGCTGGTGTCATCACTTCGATCGACACCCATGAAACGCTTATAGAAGCTGCGCATGAGTAGGGCTACCGCAACAACCAATAGGGTGATAGTCAACGAGCCAGCTGTGCCCATGTCAATATTTTTTTCCATGCGATAATCCTCTCATGTCAGATGAGTTCTCATACAACGAGCGCTATGGGATCCGCCGAAGAAGAGGCTGGGTTGCTCCAGCAATCTTTTTTGCTATCACAGGTACGACCTGGTTGATCTGGACAGGCTTACATCACTCAAATCCACCTATCAGATACTCACTGATTTCATACTCGATAACATCAGAGCAAGAGATATCGCTGCGCTATTCGGTGGTGCGTCAAGATAAAGATGCATCTATCGTCTGTGTTCTGATTGCCCGAGATTTCGATAAGAATGTCGTTGGTCAAATTAATGACGAGATTGGGCCCGGGTTGGCCTCATTTGAACGAACAACTGCCGTGAAATCACGGGGCCCTGCAGTAAATGCAGATGTAATTAGTTGTCGCCTTAAGTAGCCACCTAGTACCGTTGCACCTTATGAGCACACAGACATGGCTGACACAAGAAGCTGCCGATCGTCTGCGCACCGAATTAGAAAACCTTGAAGGGCCTGGGCGCAAAGAGGTGACGGCAAAGATCGAGGCCGCACGTGCAGAGGGCGATTTGAAGGAGAATGGTGGCTATCACGCAGCACGTGATGAGCAGGGAAAGATGGAGGCACGTATCCGTCAGTTGAAGCAGATGTTAGACAATGCCCATATCGGAACTCCACCACCGAGCGTCGATGGAAAGGTAGGTGCCGGAATGGTCGTCACTGCATTGATCGCAGGAGATGAGATGAGATTCTTACTAGGCTCGCGTGAGATCTCCTCGGGTGATCTCGATGTCTATAGTGAAAACTCCCCATTGGGCGCAGCTGTTATGGGCTCTGAGATAGGAGCAAAGCTCTCTTACACCGCACCTAATGGCCGCCAGATTTCGGTCGAGGTTATCGCCGCAGAGTTTTATGCCTAGCGATTTAACTGGCGATTTAATTTAAAAGTTAATTTGAGGAGTTTGCGTACTTACGCACACTCAGTGGGATAAAGATCGCCATCAAAATAATCATGTAGAGCAGTGATGTCTCAAGTGGGTGCTGACTAGGCCACGAGTTAGCGGTTGCACCGAACTCGTTCTTCAAGCCAAATAACTGACGGCAGGCTGCCACCATCGATGACACAGGGTTCCATTCGGCCACATACTGCAACGCCTTTGGCATTCCAGTCGTTGGTGCAAAGGCATTGGATAGAAACGTCATGGGAAATGTGACCAAGAATCCGACGTTTTGAACGACGCGGGCATCTCTGACTACCAGACCCACATAGATGCCGATCCATGAGAGGGCATAGCCAAAGGAGAATAAAAATAGGAAGCCTAGGGCGATTCGCGTGAATCCTGAGGTTGGACGCCACCCCACTGCAAAGCCAGCAGCGGCCATAACGGCAAGTACCAAGATATTTAAAAGTGCATCCCCAAATGTTCGCCCAATGACTAAGGCCCCACGAGAGATTGGTAGTGACCTGAAGCGGTCAATGAGACCCTTAGTCATATCTTGGGCCAAGCCCGAGGCGGTTGCAGCAAGTGTGAAGGCGACAGTTTGTACGAAGATGCCAGGCATAAGAAGTTGAACGTATCCCCCTGGTTGACTCGTTTGAATCGAGCCGCCGAAGACAAAGCGAAACAAGAGAACGAACATCACGGGTTGGATCGTCGAGAAAATGAGTAGCTCGGGGATTCGAGCCAGCTGTAATATTTGGCGCTTTGTAATGACAATTGAGTCACTGAGTAAGTGCTTCATCTCTTACCTCCTCTTTTCCTCTTCGCTGGTTGGCTTACCGTCTCTTCGGCAAGGTGGCCAGTCAATGATAAGAACACATCATCAAGTGATGGGCGCTTTAATCCGATATCGAGTGGATGAATGCTCACTTCATCAAGTGCTCGAAGCGCCTCAATTAAGGCCGTTGATCCAGTTGATACGGGAGCGCTCACAGTTCGTCCCTCGATATGCGTTGCATGAGCGCTAATGCGCGCCACTATCTCTTGGACCTTTGCCACCTCGCTATTTTCGACAGTGATCTCTAGGCGCTCACCACCTACCTGCCGCTTCAATACATCTGATGTTCCCCGTGCAATGACCTTACCGTGATCGATTACTGCGATCTCATCGGCTAACTGGTCGGCCTCCTCCAGATACTGAGTTGTGAGAAGAACTGTTACTCCACCAGTGACAAGCTCTTCGATGACTCCCCACATCTCCATCCGACCCCGAGGGTCCAACCCTGTCGTAGGTTCATCGAGAAAAAGCACTTTGGGCTGCACGATTAATGATGCAGCCAGATCCAGGCGACGGCGCATTCCACCCGAATAAGTCTTAATCGTTCGCCGTGCGCTTTCGGTCAATGAAAATCGCTCGAGTAGATCATTGGCGCGATTGATCGACTGTTGTTTGCCCAAGTGATAGAGACGACCAAACATCACCAAGTTATCCCATCCTGTAAGCGTCTCATCAACGGCTGCATACTGGCCAGAAAGACCAATCACCTCTCGAACCTTGTCAGGGTGTTTGATGACATCGATTCCAGCGACGTGCGCGCTTCCAGAATCTGGCTTTAATAACGTTGCCAGAATTCGAACTGTTGTTGTTTTTCCAGCACCATTTGGGCCTAATACGCTCAATACAGTGCCTTCAGTGACATCGATAGATAGATCATCTAAGGCTCTCACCTCACCCTTGTTGTAGGTTTTTGTGAGGTGCTCGGCACTGACTGTTTTCACACGATAACCTTACTCGTATGGCAAGAAAGCGGTCCCCCAGCACCAATTCCAAGGAACATAGCCATCGCGAGATTATGGCAATTCTCGGTGGCCTCATGACCGGTATGTTCCTAGCCGCACTGGATCAGACGATTGTTTCAACAGCACTTAAAAATATCGTTGAGGATTTTGGTGGGCTCAATCAATACTCTTGGGTCGTCACCGCATACTTACTGACTTCCACGGCGTCTACACCACTCTACGGAAAAATCTCTGATATTTATGGCCGTAGGGTTGTCTTTCAATGTGCGATTATCATATTTTTGCTTGGTTCTTTTTTAGCTGGCGCCTCACAGAACATGGAACAGTTAATTGCTACTCGAGCACTACAAGGTTTAGGAGCGGGTGGCCTGATGGCGCTCTCGTTTATCATCATTGGTGATGTTGTCCCACCGCGCGAACGTGGCCGATATCAAGGTTACTTTGGTGCAGTCTGGGGACTTTCCGCAGTAGCTGGACCTTTGCTTGGTGGATTCTTTGCAGATCATCCCCAGATTCTTGGGATTACTGGTTGGCGCTGGATTTTCTACATCAATATCCCATTTGGCATCGCCTCGCTCCTAATTACATCCGTAGTTTTACACACTCCCAAAGTCAAACGCGAACACACTATTGATTACCTTGGAGCCATTCTATTAGTGGCATCTGTAACTTTGATTCTTCTCTCTGTTTCGATTTATGGACCACAGGATGGTTGGGATAATCCTCGTACTCTTGCATCTTTGCTAACCGGATTAACTCTGGTGGCTATTTTTCTCTCCTGGGAAAACAAAGCTAAAGAGCCCATCATTCCATTATCGCTTTTTAAAAATCATACTTTTTCTATCACTTCACTCCTTGGAGCAGTCATTGGTGCCGGAATGTTTGGTGCGCTCATAATGCTTCCACTTTATCTTCAGGTTGTGAAGGGTTATTCAGCCACTGAATCAGGATTAAAGTTAATTCCATTCATGATAGGAATCGTCTCTACCTCTATCATCTCTGGCAAGTTGATTACAAAACATGGACATTACAAGCGTTTTCCTATCGTGGGTACCACATTGATGACTTGTGGTCTGCTCTTACTCACGCGCTTAGAAGTTGATACCCCCTATTGGCAGATCGCAATATATGCCATCATGGTTGGTGCTGGACTTGGGCTCTCAATGCAAACGATTATTATTGCAGTTCAAAATGCTGTTGATTTCAAAGATATGGGTATCGCGACAAGTAGTAATGCCTTTTTCCGTTCGCTTGGTGCAGTCTTTGGTACAGCGCTCTTTGGAAGTATCTTGACTAATCGAGTGCAACATTATCTCCAATCTAATTTTGCTGAACTTGTAAAATCAGATCCAGCGGCAGTCAACGGCTTTGATATAGGAAAGCTGGAAAGTATTTCAAGTAATACTGCCATTTTACAAACTCTTTCACCTGTATTACAAAACACTGCTCTTGATGCCTTTGTGAGTTCATTTCATATTGTCTTCTATGCTGCTGCTCCAATTACAGCCTTGGGCATCTTGCTTGCATTGGGGCTACGCGAATTACCATTGCGCTCGAATCAGGAGTATGCCACCGCACGAGAAGAGGCAACAGGCGATAGCCTTATCTAATG
>Ga0209553_1000043_pt1 | contig 54939 bp, 41 predicted proteins | sample LauGreFBDMM110DN_2_FD_188217 | JGI IMG/M metagenome (GOLD analysis project Ga0209553, IMG submission 188217) | Freshwater lake microbial communities from Lake Michigan, USA - Fa13.BD.MM110.DN (SPAdes) (version 2) | ecosystem: Environmental > Aquatic > Freshwater > Lake | place: Lake Michigan...
AGTCTATGCGGCGACGCCGCCGGAAAAACGCTTTCACAGTTTTGAGCAATCAGGACGCTATACGTCAGCGTGTTCGGGGATGGTGTATCTGGATGAGTTGTTATTTGTGAATGCGGCAGAACAATCGACCCCTTCATCCGGCCTTCGGCCACCTTCTCCCCCAGGCCTGGGGGAGAAGGGACTTGCAACTCAGCACGCCTTCACCTGCGAGCCATTTAGTAATCTTGTGCAACATAACCTGCTCATCGACGACGGTGTGAGTTTTCGACTCGAACGCGATCCCGCAGAGGCCGATGCGAAGACCGACTTCTTCGCGTCCGAAGATCGCTGGTGCCGACCAGTCATGGCGCGTACAGGGCCTGATGGAGCACTGTGGATTGTGGACATGTATCGCTACATGATTGAGCATCCTCAATGGCTTCCTAAAGAAGGTCAGGATGAACTGCGACCGTTCTTTCGGTCGGGCGATGATCGCGGCCGCATTTATCGGATCGTTCCAAAGGCGGCAAGTGGGAATCCCGGCGAACGGGGCGGCGTCAGCCTCCCGGTATGTTCGCCGCGCATGGACCAATGCTCCACTGCTGACCTCGTCGAGTCACTTGAAAGTCCTAATGGCTGGCGGCGAGACATGGCTCAACAACTGCTGATTGCGGCGCGTCACGAATCGGCCGTGGAATTGCTATCGACGATGGTCGTGGGCGGAAAACGACCCACAGCGAGGATGCACGCGCTCTGCACGTTGGACGGTTTGCATGCCCTGACGCCAGAGATTGTTGAATCAGCTTTACAGGACTCGCATCCGGGTGTCCGTCGATACGCTGTGCGGTTAGCCCCTGCTGCGCAAGTCTCTCTCACTTCATTGCTTTCGCTGACGCAAGATGCAGACGCCAAGGTGCGACTTGAACTGGCCTGTGTGGCTGGACAGGTTCAGGATATTGCGTCCGCAAGGATCCTTGGCGACCTGCTGCTTTGCGACACAGATCCATATCTTCGCGCCGCCGTAATCAGTTCCCTGAACGCGGGCAATATCAGTAACACGATCGCACGGTTCAGAGCTGTCGTCCAGAGCGATGCTCCGGCAAACAAACCTGGTGAGTCAAACATGTTGGGCTTCACTGTTGCAGATCGCGATGAACTGACCAGCATTCTTTACGAACAAGCCGCCTCGATCGCCAACGACGACGACCTTGAACGTCTCCTATTAGTCACGGTTGACGATTCAGAAGACCGCCTGCAGGCGTGGCAGATGAAGAGTTTTGCCCGAATGCTCGACCGACTGCACGCACGAGGCTGGTCGATTTCGGATCACATTGTCAGCAACGATCATCAAACATGGATCGCGAATGCATTCCGGATTGCTCGCAGGATGGCCGCAGATCCTGCTGCAGAGGAGAGCCTGCGCGTTGCTGCGATTCCGCTTCTGCTGCGAAATTCTGATCAGTCGCTCGATGTAACCACTTTGCAGGAAATGCTCAAGCCGCAAACGCCAGTCAGTGTTCAGGAAGCTGCGATTCGGCATCTCGGTCAGCAATCGACGGCATCTGCATCTGATGCCCTGCTCGTAGGTTGGTCATCGCATTCCCCCCTGATTCGCGTTCAGATTTTGACGGAACTCTCCAGTCGTCCGGAATGGATCGCACGGCTGCTGGTGCAAATGGAATCCGGCAGCGTCGTCGCTGCTGAAATCGATGCAGCCATGCGACAGCGACTGTTGACAATTCGTGATGCCACCATCCGCGGGCGACTCGAAAAAGTCTTTGCATCCGAGACATCAGCCGACCGAAAAGCTGTGATGGAAGCCTTTCAACCCGCGTTGCAACTGACCGGTGATGCAGCTCGCGGAGCCCTCGTGTTTGGCAAGAAATGTGCGACTTGTCATAAGCAGGGAGGAGTCGGCCACGAAGTCGGCCCGAACCTTGCGGCCCTCACGACCCGCACGCCGGAATCCCTCTTCAATGCGATCCTTGATCCGAGTGCCGCCGTCGAAGCCAAATACCTCAATTTTGTGGTCGCCACCACTTCAGGTCGCAGCGTGATCGGCATGCTCTCGACCGAAACCGGGAGCAGCATCACGCTCCTGGCAGCGGAAGGCAAATCCGAGTCCGTCCTTCGTACTGACATTGAAGAACTTCGGAGCACCGGAAAATCCCTGATGCCAGATGGCGTGGAAAAAGACCTGACGCATCAGGACATCGCGGATGTGATTGACTATGTGAGGACGTTGCAGAAATGAGACGCACTTTCATGGGCTATTGCTTTCGCGGATGCTGAAACGTCCCAACTTGAACTGCTGCAGCAGTGAAATCAGATGTGAGATGCGTTGGTCAGTTGACGTACCAGCACGAATGCTGACGACAATGGCACCAGCAATAAGTGCAGCGACGCGCGCGACATGGATTGGCAAACCGAAAGGCTTCAGGTCAGCGTAAAGTTCTTCGTCACTGCACACTTCACCGAATTTTTGTCCCTGATACGTAAATTCGATGCCATACAGATCCCCGCTCCACTGGTAGACGAACGGGCCGAACAACTCCTTGCGGCTGACAATCCAGAATTTGTCGTCGTTCAGAATGATCTCATTTGCGACCGAATTCGACACCTAAAACCTGCACCCTTGTCTGATTCTGACTTCTGCGAGCCACCAACTCTGGAAACTTATCCAGATTCTAGTCTGTGACTGCAGTACGGTCGTGTTTCGTCCGAAAAGAGGACAGATCGTTTCCGGGCTTTGAAAACCCGGAAATTATGTGGGGGTAGGTGGAAAGCACGGGGTTGACAAGTGATTCCCTGTCTGGCTATCAAACGCACCCACGAGGCGGGAGTTTCCCGGATACAACACAAGATACCGGACTTACACGGGGTTGCAGGTCATGATTTTGACATTTGAAGCAAGTAGCGTTCCAACATCCGAAGGCAGCATTTTTGGTAGCATCGAGCTTCTTGATGCCTCCGATTTCGCGGTTAGTCCTGACCTTCGTGGTGACGAGGACGAGGATTTCAGCGAAGATTTCGGCAACGCCGAAGCTGATGAGGATGACGACGAAGATGACGATGAGGATGACGAATTCGAAGACGAAGACGACTTTGAAGATGACGACTTTGAAGAAGATGATGATTTCGATGAGGACGAGGATGAGGATGAGGACGAGGACGAGGAATTGGACGAAGAGCCATAAGCGACTTTGTGGCTGAGTTGCTGCGCTTGGCTGTTTTACCAGCGGGCAGGGCGCGTCAGTTGAAGTGGACTCGGCCAGAATATAGCCTTCAGGGCACTCCGTTTCAGGAGTGCCCTTTTTGTTTGGCTGGTTGTGGTTTCTGGAGTGCTTCGAATGGATGGATTATGGGATGAGATTCAGGAAGCTCAAACATGGCTGTCCAGTCGCTGGTCGGGGACCCCGCGTGTGGGATTGATCCTTGGCACAGGCCTCGGTGGACTGGCGACGACGATCCAGACGGATATTGCCATCCCGTATGCCGAGATTCCTCACTTCCCGCGTTCCACGGCACCGTCTCATGCGGGTCAGTTGCTGTGCGGGACACTGGAGGGTGTTCCCGTGATGGCGATGGAGGGCCGCTTTCATTATTACGAAGGCTACTCACTGCGACAGGTGACGTTTCCAATTCGCGTCATGAAGGCCATGGGGGCCGACACTTTGATTCTGACCAGTGCCGTCGGCGGCATGAATCCGCAGTACCGCCTCGCGGACATCGTGATTCTGGAGGATCACATTAATCTGATGCCCGATAATCCTTTACGCGGCATCAACGATGACCGCTTGGGGCCTCGATTCCCTGACATGAGTCAACCGTGGGATCGATCGCTCATCGAGAAGGCACGCAGGATTGCCCTAGAACTAGGAATCTCGGCACACAAAGGTGTGCTCGCCGCTGTTCCTGGGCCTAATCTGGAAACGCGGGCTGAATACCGTATGCTGCGACTGATGGGAGCCGACATTGTCGGAATGTCCACAGTGCCGGAATGCATCACCGCGACTCACGCGGGCCTCAAGACGGTTGGCTTTTCAATCGTAACCGACATGTGCCTGCCTGACGCGTTGGAGCCTGCGGACATTAAAAAGATCCTGAAAGTCGCGGCTCAAGGCGGTGAACAACTGGAACTTCTGCTGGTCGAATTCTTCAGACGGCTCGATCAGCCTGCATGAATGAAACGGTCGGTGTTCGATCATGGCATATTCTGGGGTGTGATCCCAATGGAACTCAGTTTCTGCTAACTGCCGCCTTCGGCAATTTCTGCAGTTGCGTCTCATCAGGCACCGCCGGACCCCGCCGTGCGATTCCGATGCGTTGCCGAATCCGCCGAAAGTCGACAATCCGCCTTGCACACTTTTTCGCCGCACGGCTTCGCGCTTGCATCGGCGTGTTGACGGCAACGGAGGGAACTGAGACGCTGCCGTGAATTCGTAGCGTTCAATGCGCCAATCCGAATGCAATGAACGTGGATACCTGTCGAAATTCAGTCCTCCCTGATCCGGTCTTTGCGTCAGACAATGTCGGCGTTTGTCCGGTACCGTCTGATCGTGCCTGTCATTCTCCCCCCTCTTCGAGTTCCATCGCCCCGACGCCGTCATCTGCTGAACTAGTTCGCCGAGCAGTTGACGCATCTTCGGCAGGAGTCTCTGCATGTTGCCTACAAAACATATTCGCGTTGTGCTGCTCTTCGCGGGCCTTACCGGAATCACGATTCCGGGCTGCGCGACGTCGTTTTTCGATACGGCAATGCTGAAGACTGCCGCTTTGAAACCGTCCATTATGAATGGGAATGTCACTGAAAATCGCGCGATTACGCAGTTCATCGATGCGTTGACCGAAGATAACGAAAAGGCCTTCCGTCGCAGCGTGTCTACTCGATTCGAACAACGCGCAATGCGATCAGCTGATGCGTGGAAGGATCTGGAGATCATGAAACTGCCCAAGGTTAAGCTGGAAATCGACGAGAGTAAGTCCGTCGATGAAAACACCTTTGAGACGATTGCCAAGGATGAAAAAGGCACGAAATACCAATTCCAGATTTTGCGTGATACCGAAAAACGTCGCTGGGTTGTGGATGACGTGCTAGTCCGTCAACAGAAAAAAGGTACCAGCGCCACAAAGTCGGTTTCTGAAGTCATGAACCTGTTGCTGACCGTCCGTGAATTCCTGACCACATGGCAAACCAGTGATCGATCAACCATTCTTCCAGCCCTTGCCACCGACTTGCGGGCACCTCTCGAACAGATGCCGGTACCATGGATGAATCGGCTGGTGGAACGCGTGTCGTCTGAGTGCGAAAGCGAAATGGCGCGACGACCTGAAATCCAGATGAATGAAGCCGATGCACTCGTCAAAATGCCCTCAAAGAACGGTTATTTGTTGCTGAAGGTCATCCGGGAAGAAGACCGCTGGCTGTTCTCTGATATTGAAGTGCGGCAACGAAAAACCAATGATCATCCCGGATCGGTGCTTCGGCAGGCCCGGGCATTGAATACTGTTTCTCAGTTCCTCGGAGCGTATGCCAAAGCCGACAAGGTTGTTCTGAAGACACTTTGCGACGCAACCTTTTACAGGACATCCCTAGAAATAGGCGATCTGTCCATGATTAGCATGCCGTCCGCGGAACATGCTCCCGAAGACTTTGAAATTCGTTCATTTTCCGGACAACTGACGATCATGGTTCCGGATAAGACGCAAATCGTGCAACTGGATCTTACGACGGCAAAATCTGATGATCGTAAAGCCCTTCAGAAACTTACTGAAGGCTCTGTGGAAACAGCATTCGTCATTCGCGACATTACGATTTACGATCGCCAGACGCGGAAACAACAGAAACTGGAATCCGCGTTCACGGCTCCGAGCCGAGCCATGTTGTTCGTCTCTGCTCTGCATGAAAAGAATCTGCCCATTCTGAAACATTTGTCGACTGAAGAATTCTCACTCGGGACATGGGACCGCATTGATCCGGCACTCGTGTCACAGCTTCCGTTATCCGAAGTTCCTAACGGTGAATTGACACTCTGCAGTACCGACGTCCGGGGCGACACGACAGAAATGGAATTCATGTCCGCAGACGGTCAGATTTGTAGTGTTATCATGCGTAGCGAAAATGGCACCCTGAATGTTGACGATATCCAGTATCCGAACAAGTCTGCGCAGGTCGCTTCGCTGCGGAATCACCTGCAATTGACGGTTCCGATCGTTGAACTGGCATCAGCGTGGCACAAGCATGACCTGCCACGCGTGAAACGCACCTGTTCCATGGACTTTAATCGACTCATCTGGGGGAATCTAAAAACGCTGCCAAGCGACTTCGACCGCCTGCCAGAGATGCTCTTGGTTCCCGTTCAATCGACCGAGTGGGGCGAATCACAGGCCATTGTCGAATTGGGACAGAATGGAGAACCGCCGGTGAGCGTTCGGCTGCTGAAAGAAAACAGGGCCTGGGTGATTGATGAAATCTCAGTGCGTCAGCCAGATGGCGTCGTGTTTAACATTCGACAGAATCTACGACGCGATATCGCACAGCGGTTCCTTGACAACCCCACCGGTGGAATCATGCAAGCCGTCAATGAATCAACGTCTGACGATCCTGCGGGCGTGGTGCATGCCTTGAGTGAATCTCCAGCACCTCGACGTGGCAATCTTACGCTGCCATCTAGCGGAAAACCAAAGGCCCCACGAGCGTCGATGACACCTGCAGGAATCGATCTGACTCCTGTGCCAAAACCCCATCCTGTGCCCGAAGACGGCATTCTGAAGTTTGGCCCCAAAGCCAGCGCGGCAGGAATCCGAGACACTCCGCTGCATGACAACGATGCCATGGAAGACGTCAAAGAGGTGATCGACTTCCACGGTGTCCCAGAATCACAATCGGCAGAAACTTCCTCAAGCACCTTACGCGAAATGAGTCAGCATCCAATTGAGATTCTAGGCGAATGAAAGTAATCATCGACAGGCAAGTGTGTCCAACACACTCGCCGCCAACTTTCCTTGGGGAGCCGTAGGATCTCGTAACGCAATTCGCCGTAGATGCAGTTGTGCACGCGCATCACCGCTCCTGGCAAGCTGAATTGCCTCGTCAAAAGCTTGGTCTAGGTACAGCGTGATCTTCGGTAACACTGGAAGATTGTGGATTTTCCAGTAGTACTGAAATTCGTCGCTGTTCCAATTGGTGTACACATCATCCCATGACAGTGAACTCATGGAACTCAAATGCGGATTCAGCATGTGTTCCGCAATCGGATCACCCACACGCTGGTAGCGATTGTCGAGCGAAATTCTCAGACGATCTGCCGTGACATTGGGTAGTGCTTTATGCACGGTCAACGCCGGAAAGATCAGCGTGTCCCCGACTTCATAGTCTGTCGTTTGCCATTCATCGGTGAGTTCGCCATGGGCGGCAGGATCAACGTGCAGACTCCCCGCCCCTAACGAAAAGTGATGATCGAGGACGCGGTTCACTCGATGCGAACCACGTAACACGGCCAGTCCGCCAAGTTCCCGCGGGCAATCGCCTACTGGACTCCAGCAGGTCAGGTTATCCCAGGTTCCCTGAAAATGGACGAAGTCCTGATGAATGGGCGTTGTGTGTTCGGTAAACTTTGGGAACCAGAGTCGTGCAATTTTCTGAGGCTGTGGAATCATCTCACCGCCGCGGACCTGTTCTAGGACATCCAGAACCTCCCGGCAGTGAGCAATTTCGTGGAAGGACTGTAGCCTGTAGACTTGATGATAAACGTCGGTGTAATCAAGATCGCCTTCTGTGCTGCGGGAATCTGGATTAGCAATTCCATCGATTGGATCAGTGCCTGCTGCAAGCCACCCTCCAGCCTGCATCACCGTCAGCATTTCGCGGCGGAGTTTTAGAAGTCGCAAAGGATCTAGGAGGCGACGAAAGAATAGATATCCATCGTCATTCAATCGCCGACGCAGTTCTCCAACGTCAGTACGCGCCTCATTGGAAATTCGAAGTTCTGACAATCTGGCTGATGACATGACAAGTGGCCCATGCACAAGGAATTCAAGTTGTAGGTGTGATACTCCGCGCGAGTCTGAGTGAGGCCGTCATCATGTAGCCGAAGTCGTGAGACTTCGGGATGAGACATGGCCCGCTTCCAAATTCTCACGAATCCACCTCCACCTCAGGACTGCCCGCGCAAGCTATAAACGCAGCGAAACGCATTGTGATTGCATTTCAAAATGCGTCGAGGATTTCCTGCCCTGCAAGTCACTGTCACTTCTTGACGGCCAAAAAGCACGCCGTAAAGTTCACGCCCGAAGTAAGAACCGACAGCCCAACGGAGTGTTAGTTGCTTTTCTGTTCAGTCTGTTCCTGCGGCGCCAAGCCGTTCGCGAGCAAGCGTCCGAAAATCTTGACAAAACCTTCTTCAAGACGGATGCGGAGTCGAGCCCCGGTTTCTGTCAGGCGTGAGTCAATCTCGATACGGTCATCGCCTTCGGCCAGAGTTTCGCGGAAAATCTTACCTCCACGCTCACGACGACGAGCCTGATCGGCTCGACGCGCGTCACGACCGCTATCGCCGCCGTTGCCACCTTCGCTGGATCGATCCGGAGAAGAGTCGACTACGACAGAGGGTGTTGGATTTTCAAGTTTTGTCGTGGCTTCGGCGCCTGCCGCCTGCTCTCTTGCTTCGCGTGCTTTTTTGCCGACGGTATCGGCGATCGTCGCCATTTCCACGAGCTGATTAATGTTCATAATCACGCGAAAATTTGGGGGTGTGCGAAATTCCTGAGGCGTCTGATTAGACTCTTCCAACTGATCCATCACGCCTTTGAGCGTATTGTAAGATTCGTCACCCCCCAAGACCGCCCACACCGAACGAGCACCCACGCCGACGGTCATACCGATATCTTTGCCGAAGACTTCAACTGCTTCCGCTGGCTGTTGGGCAAACGTCAATCGATGAAACGTAATTCCCTGATGCTCACCCGATCCGATCTGCAACGTCCCCGCCTGCTTGATTTCGTCAACATCCTTTAGGCGTGTCATCGCATCGAGGAGACCGGCACCCATGGCATCCCCTTCTTCAACACGTGAGGCACCCACAATCGCCAGCTTGCCTGAGGAATCTCGATAAAACTGCGCGAACACATCCACATGTCCCACTTCCAGACTCTTCTGAATAGCAGAAAGACCCTTTCCAATCGGACTGTTCTCATCTGGTGTGGCCCCAAGTTTATTTTTTTCGATGAGTCGGGTGACTTCCATCCGAATGCCGTCCATCATTTCGATGTAGGCTTCCTTGTCGCGGTCGGCCATCATCGATGACATGGAAAGGGATACTGCCGCGTTTTCGTCCAAGAGCGGAATGAAATAGCTTGGCCGTTCTGTCGACTGCAGGATTTCCTTCAGCAATTTGGTACCTTCCAGAGCATCAATCACGAAATCGATGTTCACTGCATGTTCTTCCTGCACAACATCAAAGCCAATCGTGATTTTCTGACAATCCATGATGAATTGATTCAGTGCATCGAGTCCGCGAGCGCCTTCGGTCTTGCGGATGCGATACGCGCCTTCCGGTTCGCCGTCTCGCTGTTGCAACTGTGTCGAAATCCCAGCCGTGATGACGCTCATCAGGAGCGTGCGTGTTGCGATCGGCAACGAGTCGACATCCAGACTCACGGACACATCGAATTGCTGTGCTTGGCTGGCCAGCAACTGAGCTGGATTTGGCAGTTTGCGATCAAGTGCCTCTTGTGGAGGGTTGTTGCCCAACGGCATGAATGCATACCCGTCACGAAGCAGAATTGGGTAAGTGCGGTTCGGACCGATCACTTCATAGCGGCCCTCCTCACTGGTCTTGCTGATTACGACTGGAGCTTTCTCGACTAACTTCGTCGCGGCTTCCACTGAATCAACAGGCACGAAAGCAATGAATTCCGGCAGCGGTGGAAATGCCACCGGCAGATACACCATCACTCCAAACGGCTTTTCGCGATTGAAACCTTCCAGATCGTTCAACGATCCGGACAGCCATTCTTCTACCAACTTGAAGGCTTCAGGCGTCCCCGCTGCGTCAAAGATATAGCGGGCTTCTTCGACAAAACGGTCGGCACTGGCAAACGTCACCGTAGCAAGCGGACGAGTCCCCTCTTCGATCAGCGTGAACCCCTTCTCGGCCTTTTTCTCCTCAGATTTTGTTTGGCCATTCACCGCCGGAGCAAAACAAATTACCGCGAGCGAAAGCAGCATGCGCCGGTTAAAACCGGCAAAACGTCTTTGAGTAGATCGCGAAGGGAAAGGCATAGGGAGACCTGCGTTGAAAAAGTAGACTCAGCGGACTCATGTCCGATAAGCAAGAACGACATACTACAAGTAAATTCGCTGTCGGCCGGAAATTCTCGGCCCCGTTATGGAGAAACTCCCATCTGAGCGAAAGGATTCTCGACCGACGGTGTTTGTAGCCGTTTTTCCTTAATTTCAGACGAGCGTTCCCTAGAAGTTGTTGACGCAGGTTTAGGGTTGAAGTGGCTGTGGGATCCGCACAAGATCACCTTGCCGTGAACCACCGTCTTGCTCCGTCGAATCACATTGCGGAGCAGGTCCGAGTCCCTAGTTTGAAGGGCCATAAGTTCTTGATCAGTGTTCATCTGTATGCACCCAATCAATAACCGAAACTTTTTTGGACCTCGTCCTCGACGGTCAGTGCGAATGGCCCACATCGTTGATGAAATCCAAGAGTAATTTCAGGGATGCATGCGCATCGGTGTCCGTCATGCACATCGGCGGGCTGATGCGAATGACGCAGTTCGCAAGCGGGCCAAGCAGATGAATTCCGTCGTGGCCCGGATGCCCAAGATAGCAGCGTTCCACTACGGCATTGGCGACCTGGTTCGCGTTCCTTGATCCTAAGGCACCGCATTCAATGCCAAAGACCATGCCTTCGCCTCGCACATTGACAATCACGCCCGTCTCCTTTAAGCGGCGCAGGCCCTTCAGGAAAATATCATGCAGATGCCGCGTGCGTTCCAGAATGTCAGTGCTCTCAAACTCATCCAGTGTTGCCAACACGGCCGCCGATGACAGCGGATTCGCGCTCCAAGTATCCGAAGTGGCGCCGTATCCCATGGGATCGCAGAGATCACGCCGTCCGACTGCAGCACTCACAGGAATACCGTTGCCGAGACCCTTTCCAAGACACACAAAATCAGGCTCAATACCGTACGATTCGAAGGCGTACATGTGTCCCGTGCGTCCGAAATTTGATTGCACCTCATCCAGAATAAAGAGAATGTCATGTTCTCGGCAGAACGTCTGCAGCAATTGCAAATAAGCTTTTGGTGGATGAAAGCTCCCACCACCGCCAAGATATGGCTCCGTGATCAGACAGCCGATTGTGCCGCGACTTGCGGTCCACACACGATCCAACTCGGAGCGATAGACTGCCGGATCAAACGCCTTTGCCGGCGCGTCGATGTCGGAACATTCTTCACGCGGAAACGAGATAAAGTGAACTCGAGGGTCGCGATCTGGATCCTTTTCCGAACCGGTCACTGCGCCGCTAAGTCCCTTCTTTCCGTGAAACCCGAAGCGGGTGGCAATAATTCCCTCGCGATTGGGATCGTGTTTCATGCAGGCCCAAAGGGCTTTCTGAACGGCTTCAGAACCGGACGCAGCCCAGATCACTTTGTTTAAACGACTGCCGCCCGGACTGGCTTGCAGATTGGCAATCAAGCGGTGGCTGGCGACGGCTTCCAGTTCAGTAATCGCGTTGTACGCAGTCAATGACACCGCTTGAAAAAAACCGTCGTCAGTGGACGACATCACAGCTGAATTCCATCCCATATAACTGGTAAACCGGTTCATCCAGCGTTTGGGATTGTGACCAAGGTTTGCGACAAGCACACCGGAAGTGAAGTCGTACAGCCGACGTCCTTCCGGTGTCCAGTGAAACACGCCTGCCGATTTTGCGAGAACAGCCTGACTAGGGGTAAACGTCCGCAATGAATGCGGTTCCGTGTCGGCAATGAGATCCCGGACAGCATTGGATTGTGCTTCATGATTGAAGTGGACAGCAAATTCGGGGGTGGGATGCATGAGTCGCTTTTGGAAGGGAGAGTTGAAAATCTCTGGGGATGGATTGCCGCAGATTCGGTGATCATGGCTCGTTCTGCATGTGATTTCACGGAAAATCTAGCAAATCCACCCATGCTTGTCACATCCGATACAAACTGCATGGTCCATAACAGTCGACCGCAGTTTCCGAATCGCTCCCCCGTGAATACGTCACGCCCAGGAGATTGACGACCACGCAACCGACCGAAGATTGTAGAAATGCAGCAGAATTTGCCGCGCGACACTGTGGCAGATTGGAAGAGGGAAGTCTTCAGAATCTGTCAAATTTGAGAGACCAGTCTCACGCGGCGCGGCCAGAGCGACGATCGAAGACAGGAAGGATTTTCACCCGGTCATCGATTCATCATCGATGAACTGGTCAAGGATGACTCTTAGTACTGACGGCGAGGATGGCCGTGGAAAATATCATCAAATTTCTGCCCCGCGATGCTGTTGCGTTTCTGCGAATTGCAGCGAGTGACGCTCGATTTCCGATTCGCCCGGTTTCTGAGGGCTCGTTCCTCATCGGACACGGAACAGACTGTGATCTGCGGTTGGGAGACCATGAGGTCCCTGCGCTGCACTCGATCTTGCGCGTCACACGTTCGTCAGCGTCGATCACGCTGATCGCCGAGAAGCCGGAACTGCTCGTCAACGGCGAATCCGTCTCGCGTGCCGCAAGATTACTCGATGGAGACATTGTCGAAATTGGAGACGTGCGTCTCGTGTTTCGCTTCGTCGCAGAAGACACTGTTCCCGCGGCTGCAGAAACACCTGCGGCTGGCCTCAACGAAGTAATCGCGGAGCCGGAAACGGAGTCGATCATGGAACTGTCGGCACCGGAACTTGTGACGGGACTAGAACACGAGTTTCAGCTGCTCAACGAACTACATGCTTCAAGTGCCGACACCATAGATTGCATGTTAAATGAGGCGCGTAAGTCCACCGATAATGCTTCAATTAAACTGGCGTTACCGCCGCTGCGACTTGTTGGGATGGAAGAGCAATTTATGGCAGCTGATCGTGAACAGTTGCAGGAAATCGCAGCGAAAGTCAAACAGCAACAGTCACGTCTTGGCGATGTCTGCCATGTTTTAGAACAAATCGTCTCTCAACAGCAGATCATGACGACGGCTCTGCAGTGCGTCGCCGATCGTCTGACCGAACTTCGCAATGCGACACCTAGCGAACCCTCCACGACACGTCGGGCCAGCGCATAAAAACCCGCTAATCATCCGGTAGTTGCGAGCGATGTCGCCCACTCAAGCACCTGCGTCGTGCTTGTAAAAACCTGCAGATGTCTTCTGCAATTGAGTGAAAGAAATCCTTGCTCGGTCATCTGATCGAGCATGGTGACAAGCCCATTGAAGAGGCCACAGATATTCAGTACCGCGACTTGGCGTGTGTGAATTTCCAATTGTGCCCAAGTCACAGCTTCAAAGAGTTCTTCCAGCGTACCATAACCACCAGGGAGTGCGAGATATGCATCGGCGAGGCTGTGCATCAGTGCCTTGCGCTCGTGCATGTCGACCGTGATTCGCATGTCGGCCACACCGTGGTGCATGAGATCCGGGCGGGCCAGATGTCTGGGGATTATGCCAATCACATTGCCGCCATTTCGCAGCACAGCGTCCGCAAGAATCCCCATGATGCCCGTACTGCCGCCGCCGTAAACAAGCGTGTGACCGGACTTCGCGAAGCAGACTCCCAGCAGCTCTGCGGCTGCTGCGAACTCCCCAAGATTTCCAGACCGTGAACCACAAAATACGCAGATGCGCGCCATTTTCGGGCTACTTCAGTTCATTCTTAATCGTATTACAGAGCGTCGCCGTGGAATTGACTTCGCCTTGGATCGTAGTATTCGTAAAAATCAGTTTTGGCACTTGCCCTGAGCCCACGCGCTGATACAGACTGACGTGGCGGCTGATGTATTGACTTGGCACAGCGGAACTCAGGTCAGCTTTCAGCCGGCCTTTGTCAACCAGCGTCTCGGCGAAAGCCCGGGCGGTAGAGACGGTCCGCTGCCCCTCAAACATCCAGTCATGGAATGTCTGAAACTTGGTGGGATCAAGACGCCATACCGCAACGGCAATCTTCGCCATTTCACAGGCACCGGGATGTCCCCCTCCGCTGACCCCAGGATTACAAGCATTTTCCAAAGGCACTGGTAGCGCGACAATCGCGAGGTCATTGCCGTACTTTTTCTGGGCCCCGGAAATCGCGCGATGTGTGTTGCGACAGTGCGGACACGTGTAATCGAACATTTCCACAAACACGTACTTCGCGTCAGTTTTTCCGAGTAACGGCCATTGCTTAATGTCGAGCGTAAATCGGTTACCGGCAAACGTCAGCAGACGTCGCTCCGGGGGCTTTGGGATAACAACAGCAGGCACTTCGATGGTCGGTTTTGCAATTGGATCAGACGTTCTCGCAGATTCATCGAGTTGCGCGAACGTGACCAGTTGTAGGTTGGCCAGTTGCAAAAGTCGATGTGGTAAAATCAAAATTAACGTCGTCGCGACGGATGGCTGTTTCTCCGCTGGCTGAGCCTCATCAGGCTTTCCTGCTTCTTCAGCAGGAGGCTTGTCGCCTCCCACCGAATTTGTCTCTGACGCCGCATCGCCCGTGCTTGGCGCTTCAAAGATCTCACCAAGCGATTCGACCACTTCACTCGGAGGCGCAAAGATATCAATGTCTTCGCCTTCCACGGCAACACGCTGAACACTTCCAGCAGCGGCAGGTGCAACATCGTAGTGGACAATTTCAAACTGATCAGCCAGTGGCGTCGCCGTCTGAATTCCTACGAGTGTAGTGATGCCCAAGACGCTGATGCCAGCAGACTTAAGCTTCAATGACAAGGGGCACAATCGACATGCCAACATGATGGCGGCAAGGACAAGGCCACAGGTGTGCACAACCAGACAGTAAGGGCAGTAGTGTTTCAACACGAAAACCTGCAAGCCGATAAACCAGAGGGCCGCTAGCCCAGCCATGACACTTCCCAATGTCATGCCGCCCCAGACCAATTGACGAAATGACTTTGGACCACCGTGACGCGCAAAAGCCAGCAGCGCGATGAGGCTGGCATACAATCCCACAGCCGGAACACTGACGGGGACTCCCATCACCTTGGACCAGTGACTGGTCAGCACATGTCCACAATCAATCAATTCACCGCTGCTGCAGCCATAGACCTTCCCAAGACTAAAGGCAGTCCATGCCAAGTATCCGGAGATTCCCAAGGCGGCTACACAAATCAGGCGCAGACTCCAGACAAATCGAACTGAAGGCAATTCAGCCTCAGCCGATGAAATTTCAACGCCCCCCCCCACATCCGCATTGTCGAAAGACGGCTGCATCTGACAGTCCCCACTGCTACAAAATCAAAATAGTCCAGATCCCAAAACCGTGCCGGGAAAATTCAACTGCGTCGCAGTCGTTTTTAGACGGTCAACAGAAAAAATTCTGCCGCAACTCCCCAGTCGGGCGAATGCCTCTAGCATACCCCAGTGTCTCAATTTACATCATGCTAAAATCCTCGCAGTCACCAACATGTTGCCAAATAGCATCGGGCTACACCTCCTGTTTTCCCAAAATCCCCCGATCCGTTTTTCATGCTTCTTGCGTTCCACCGTTGAAGTCGGATCGAGCGTGCTGAACCCATCTTTTCGAATCTAGGGAGACGACGACGTCGGGAATGGCGACGCGATAAAATCCGTTCGCGACCAGCAAACCCATCCCTACTATGGCAAGAATTTCGCAACTTCAAACAATTTTATCGAGCATGATGGGCGTGGCGGTCGGAACCCGCTGCCCCTTAGGACTGCAGCATGCCTCAACAAATGCCGCTAAACGCAAGAACCGAAGGACATGGGCGCAAAAAAGAGGAACATCACGACGGCTACCATTGCCGCACAGCGGATCATTTCTTGATTGGCACCCGGGATGCTTGCGGCGGAACGCCCGAATCTTGGGTTCTGCAACGCCGCTGTTGAGGGACGGCGCGCGAACTTACCGAACGCTAGGTGTGCGCCATTGCGGGTTGGCTTGCTTCCAAATGGGTGATGCCAAAACCGTGAAACAGCTCTACTCCCCGCGGCAATGAGTGCGCCAATTGGTGAGCGGCATGCGTCAGCTTGCCGGTCCAAAAACGACGCACCGGAAGGCTCATGCCGCTCCGCTCACCGGACTCATTTCGGGCCGCGCGGAGGATAAGGATCAAAATGCACGTAGCCACCGTCTCGCGACGGTAGCTACGGCACGTATGTACTTGCGGATCGCCTAAATGTAGCGATTAATCAAGTTTTCGAGCATCTCCTGACGACCGCTCGTATTCGCTGCCGCTTCACCTTTCTCGGTGATGTAAGCTTCTAGATCTTGCAGACTTGTGGTGCCGTTTTCGATCTCGCGGCCAATCCCGTTGTCGTAGCTGCTGTAGCGATCTTTAACAAAGTCCGTCAGCACACCCTCTGCGCGGATCGCGGCGGCAATCTTCAGTCCGCGTGCAAATGCGTCCATGCCACCGATGTGAGCATAGAACAGGTCAATGGGGTCAATGCTCTCACGCCGAACTTTAGCGTCAAAATTCGTACCGCCAGGGCTCAGCCCCCCCTGTTTCATGATGACCAGCATCACCTGTGTTGTCAAATAAATGTCGGTTGGAAACTGATCGGTATCCCAGCCCAACAGTAGATCGCCGGTGTTCGCGTCGATGCTGCCCAGAACGCCTTGAATGGATGCGTATTCCAGTTCATGCATCATTGAATGACCGGCCAACGTCGCATGGTTCGTTTCGATGTTCAACTTCACGACATCCAGCAGTCCGTATTGACGAATGAAGTTGAGACAGGCAGCTGCGTCAAAGTCATACTGATGCTTGGTTGGCTCTTTGGGTTTTGGTTCAAACAGGAATTGGCCGTTGAAGCCGATTGACTTGGCGTAGTCGTTTGCCATGTGCATGAACCGCGCCAAGTGATCGAGTTCGCGTTTCATGTTGGTGTTGTAGGAGCACATGTAACCTTCGCGGCCGCCCCAGAATACGTAGTTTTCTCCCCCGAGCTCGTGAGTGACTTCGATTGCTTTTCTGACTTGGGCTGCGGCATACGCAAACACATCCGCATTGGGACTAGTTGCTGCGCCGTGCATAAAGCGTGGGTTCGAAAAGAGGTTGGCGGTACCCCACAGCAATTTAATGCCACTGCTTTTTTGGGCATCCTTGAGTTTGCGAGCGACAGCGTCGAGATTGGCATGACTCGCGCGTATTGTCGCCCCCTCCGGCGCCACGTCGCGATCATGAAAGCAATAGTAGGGCACGCCGAGTTTCGTCATGAATTCAAATGCGACATCTACGCGACGCAATGCATTGTCGACAGAATCCGTACCGTCGTCCCATGGTCGTTTCAACGTCGGCGCGCCGAATGGATCGGAACCGTTGCCTCGAAACGTGTGCCAGTAGCACACCGCAAATCGGAGCCAATCATGCATCGATCGGCCTTCAACCATTTCAGCGGCGGCGTAGTGCCTAAACGCAAGCGGGTTCTTGGACTGCGGACCTTCGAACTGAATTTTATCGACTTCTGGAAAATACGTGAACATGCTTTGTTGTGCTTTCAGATTTTTGACACGGCTGCGGGGAATTCGTACCTGACCGAATTTAGAGGAAAACTGTTCCAAAAACACGGATTGCGCCGGCTATCTAGACGCAAGGAAATGGCCAGTTTAGCAGTCTGCGAGAGCGATTGAAGGGAAGACCGGGCGCCGGTTCAATTTATTGCGGGTGGCAACCCAACGCGAGATCGTTCAGCCTTAAAGTCTTCCCTGTGTCGCGAAAACACCGCAATTCCGCAACCTGACCCGATCCGCATTTCTAAGTCAGATTGACCTGATCTAGGACATTCTTCGGATTGAAATTTCTTCATAAATTCGCTATCTTTTTGGCGTTTGACGGTGACTTCGTGATTTCCTGCGGGATGCAATTGCCTGCTGCAAGCTGTTTGAATCGCGTGGGATTCTGGCCCTGGTGCGATTTGCTGTGTCCTGCCGTGCTTCCTTTCTTTGACCTGCTTTTCAGGCTGATCCATGCTGTTCAAAAGTCTCGGCGATCTTGCCGCTCACAAAGCCGTGGTGATTCTGCTGGGCTGGATTTCACTGCTGGTTGTCTGCATTTGGGCCGCGCCCGATCTCAGTGAAGTCGCGCAGAATGGCGAGTTCGCTTTTCTGCCTGAGGCTGCTGCAAGTCGAGTCGCCGAAGCCAAGTTTAAAGCCGCTTTTCCCAACGATCTGAACCAAAGCAATATCGTCCTTGTCGTGCGTCGGGAGCAAGATGAAGGTCTGCAGCCTGAAGACTACGATTTTCTTTCGCAGTCTGTCATCCCAGAACTTCATCGAATTACAGGACTGCCTACTGCGGAAGAGTCAGACGCAGCTACGGAAGACGAGATAGCGTCCGCAGCGCCAACGACAGCACGCGTCGCACAGGCTATTGACTCCTTTGAAGATAAACGTGTTGGTGATCTTTATATCAGCGACAATAAGCAGGCAACTTCGATTGTCGTATCGCTGCGGACAGAGTTCCTTGATCAGTCAAACACCGATCTTGTTGATAAAATCGAAGTTCTGGTCAACAAGTTAAAACATACTCCAACAAATACCGACGAGCCGTCGCTGCCGGCTGGAATGGAAATTGCGCTAAGCGGCACCGCGACGTTTGGTCGTGACATGATCCAAGAGTCACGCAAAAGTGCGAAGTCAACGGAAAAATGGACCGTAATTCTTGTGGTTGGTCTGTTGATCATCATTTATCGCGCTCCGGCACTGGCGATGATTCCGCTGATTACCGTGGCCGTGTCGACGATCATTTCGATGAAACTCCTGATCCTGATGGCGCAAGCTGGCTGGATCACGCTCTTCAATGGGATCGAAACATACGTCACGGTGCTGGTTTACGGAGCGGGGGTCGATTACTGCCTATTTCTGGTGGCACGTTATCGCGAAGAGTTGGATGGTGGACTAACAATCGAAGACGCCGTTTCCGGTACGCTGGAACGTGTTGGAGCCGCATTGACGGCGAGTGCCGGCACAGTGGTGTGCGGCATAGGCATGATGATCTTTGCAGAATTCGGAAAATTTCGCGAGGCGGGGATCGCAATTTCTTTTGGCCTGACTGTCTGCCTGTGTGCGGCCCTGACGCTGACGCCTGCCATTTTACGGTTAGCGGGTCGCTTCGCCTTCTGGCCCACTGCATCCCGCGCCACGTCCCGCAATGACACAGGTTTTCTCTCCAGCACGGATCTGACTTCGCGGATCAAGCGTGCCAACCTGCTGACTCAGGGCTGGCAATGGATCGGAGAAGTCATTGAACGCCGCGCATGGATGGCTTGGTCGCTGAGTATTGTGCTGATGTTGCCGTTCGTGGTGGCAGGCGTATTATTCTTCGGCAATCTGAGTTACGGGTTGCTTTCGGAACTGCCGGACACCGCCTCCAGTGTGTACGGCGCTCAGGCGGCACAGCGACATTTCCCTGCGGGTGAGGTGGCTCCGCTGAGAGTGCTGATGCAAGTCAAGGGGATGGATTTTAGCCCGATTCAGGGTGAATCGGAACAGCTTGTTGAGCAGTTTACAGACAACCTTATTCGTCAAAAGGATTCCCTCGGACTGTATGCCGTTCGTTCTTTGGCTGCTCCGAAAGGACAGCGCAAAATGCCCGTCTTAAGTTTCAGGGAAATGCCTGCCTATAAAATGTTTGTGCGGAAGAAATTTGTCAGTTCCGCCGACAGCTCGATTATGTGTGTCGAGCTGATCTTTAAGAATGATCCATTCTCGCGAACCAGTATTGCGGACTACCGGAATCTGCGCGATCGTCTCCAAGACCATCTGCCCGAAGGCCTGAAGGATGCCAATCTGTATTTTGTAGGCTCAATTCCCCAGATCAGCGACCTCAAAGATGTGACAGATTCAGATCAGTTTCGCATTGATGCACTCGTCCTAGGCGGCGTGTACATCATTCTGGTTTTGCTGCTGAAGAGGCCGGGCGTCTGCGCCTATCTGATGTTCACCGTCTTTTACAGTTATCTGGCCACGCTGGGATTCACATATCTTGTCTTCTGGCTGACAGCTGCAAACCCCTCAGAGTTTGCGGGCTTGGACTGGAAAGTGCCCATGTTCCTGTTCACGATCCTGATCGCAGTCGGTGAAGATTACAACATCTTCTTAATGGCTAGGATCGAAGAGGAGCAGAAAATTCATGGCCCCGTGAAAGGGATTATTGTGGCTCTCGAACGTACGGGCAGCATCATTTCCAGTTGTGGGATCATCATGGCAGGCACGTTTTGTTCTCTTATGGCAGGAAGTCTTGTGGGCATGGATCAATTGGGTCTGGCCCTCGCCGCAGGTGTCCTGCTGGATACATTCGTGATCCGACCTGTCATGGTGCCTTCGATGCTGATCTTGCTCAGCACTGGACGCCTTGGAATCCTGAGTCGTTGGGGCGGTTTCGAAAAAAAACGAATCGTGAATGTCGTGCCTAAGAATGCCGTCAAATCTCCCGCTGCATAAGATCTCTGCCAAACCGACATGATGTCGGTCGGCCCTGATCTGATCTGCATTGCCGAAACTCTGCCGCTGCGGCAGTTTTGGCCGGAATTCCGAAAACACGGACGCTCGTTGCAAAAACTCAGACGCGTTGACAGTCTTTCGACGTTGGCCAATAATCCGTGACAAAGGAAGATGGCGAGTTCGGGAAAGATTTCCCCCCGTGTTTGCCTGATGCTGCTGGTCAACTCCGGTAACTCACCCAAAATTGTTTGCTGCCAACATCAATCCTAAATCGACAACGGCTGATTTGCCGAGGACACATTCCTGGAACGTGTGCAACGACGTTTCATTCAAGATCAGAATGAGGAGAACAACTTAATGGCTGGTAATCTGCATGAATTCACGGATGCGAACTTTAAGTCAGAAGTTCTGGAATCTTCCGAACCTGTGTTGGTAGATTTCTGGGCTCCATGGTGTGGCCCATGCCGTCAGTTAATGCCAACTGTCGAGCAACTGGCTGGCGAGTATGCTGGTCGCGTAAAGATTGGCAAAGTGAATACAGACGACAATCACCAGACTGCAGCTGGGTATGGAATCACTAGTATTCCGACCGTCATGCTCTTCAGGAATGGTGAGATGGTTGACAAGGTTGTCGGTATGCCGGCCAAACAGGTCTTCATTAATATGCTCGATAAAGCCTTGGCTTAGACATGATAGAATTGTTGCTTGAACAATTCTGAAACCGCAGCAAGATCACCGCTTGGGTGCCGCTGCTGACCAATTGCGTTTTAGGTGTTGCCCACAGGTCTCGTTTGGGAAAGGAGTCCCGAACATGCCGGACATTTCAACTGATGCTACTGACCCTGATCTGACCCATTTAGATCCGTGCAGTGGTAGCGTCGCATCACCGAGAGCAGCTTTAGCATGTGGTTCTTCCGGGACCATCGTGTCCAATTTGCTTGACGCCAATGCTGCCGCGATCGCCGGTGAATCCGATGCGCTGCGGATTTTGTTTCAAGCTTCCGCCGCTGCAGAATCACTCCAACTACGGTTTTCTGAACTGCAACAACGTCGCTCGGAACTGGCCTCCGACAAAAATCAACTGGAAGCCGACCGCTGCGCCTTTGAGCTGCGTGCCCACGAATTCGCAGCCCAGGTGGCTCGCGAACGCACTGAACAGCGTGAGATGATGGCTGAGCTAGAGCAGAAAATCAGCAAAGTTTCACAGCAGGAGGAACTTGTCCAGCGTCACTTATTGGAAATTCGTTCCGCACAACGTGCTCTCGCGGAAGAACGTGTCATTCTCAAAGGTTCAGTTCGCGCCGAACTGGACGAAGAACGGATGAAAGTCAGTCAGGAACGAATGATGCTGGATGCGGAGCGTGATCGCCTGCGTCTGCAGGCGGAACGCGAACGCCAAGATCATGCCGACCGCCTGCAATCTATTGCCGAAGAGCTCAAGGCTGAACGGATTCGCCTCGCTGAAAAAGGCCGCGAAGAACTGGCTAGTGAAATTGTGCTGCTCAATCGCAAGAGGAGCGAATGGGAGCAGGCGCACGAAACACAATTATTAGAACTGCGGCAGCAGGGCGAAGATCTGCAGCAGCAACGTGAACTTTTCGGGCAGCAAATCGACGCCGAACAACATCGCTTGCAGGAAGAAATTGAAAAGAAACGCCAGAGCATTCTGACGGAACAAAGCAACCTGCAGCGGCGATATCGCTTTCAGTTTGAACACCTCACGCGAGCCAAGGAAGATCTGGAAGCCGAATTGCGTGAATTTCGCCGGGAACAGCAGATGTTTCGCAGTGAACGACTGCGATTTCTGGAACAGCATCGACTGCGATTCCGACAGTTGGAACATATCCGTCAGTTATTGATGGCCCGCGAAGAGTCAATCGCCCGCGAAACTCGCATCGCGGAACGCAGTCGATTTGCCGGGTTATCAGAAGTTCAGCGTCAGCAACGACGCAGTGAGGAAGAACGCGAGGCCATCCTGCGTGATATCGAAAGTCGACAGCGTCGGACAAAACAACAGGAAGCATCGCTCGCTGACCTAGTGGCCCGCCTTGAAGAACGATCTCAACGCCTTAATCGCCTCCGTGCAGAACTCGATCAGACACAGAGTGAAATTCTGGAACAACGCCTCGTGACCGAAGAAGCCCGCACCAGTTTGGTACGGGATGGTGCATCTGCCGATGTTGCTCGAGCGCGTTTGGAACAAGCGCGTGGCGATGTGCAGTCATTTTTCGAGCGACTCCGCAGTCAGGTCACAACGGAACGCGACAAAGTTGAATTGACAGCCGTTGATGTCGCTGAACGCCAACAGCAGTTTCGGCAGGATCGAGCTGAACTGGAACAATGGTTCGCAACCCGCGAAGAACAGCTTTCGGCACGCGTCGCTGGTTCCGTGGTCGATGATCAGCAGCACATCATTGAAACACTGCAGGGCGAATTGACAACTCTTCAGGGACGTTGGAAAACTGATCGATGTGAAGCGGAAAGAACGATTAGGGAGTTGCTTGAACAGTTGACCGTGCTCGAAATGCACTCCAGCAAAACCACTCTGCTCACACCATCACAACTCGCCGCGCCAGCCCGCGACGCCGCTTGATACTGGCTGATTTAAAAATCATACTGATCAATGTTAGCTTTCGTGAATACGAGGATGTCGCCTAGCATCACGTTGTCGCCCACGATGGACAATTCGCCAAGTCGTCCGGCTTTGAGGGATGTTGCTCCCGGCTTAAGTTCCCCTGCTGCCAAAGCCTTCGCGACATGAATTGTCAGATACCCAAGATCGACAGTGTGCCACAGGATGAACGATCGAACAGTACCATTTTGCACGAATTTCTTCATGTCGTTGGGCGTCGAAAGCCCGTTGACGAGGATCTTTCCGCCCTTGCCACTTTGCTCAACGGCTTCAGCAGCTCCCGGAAATGAAACCGAGCTGATGCCAAAGATTCCTTTAAGATTAGGGTACTTGCTGATGACATCCTGACTGTCTGCGAGGGCATTGCTGGCGTTTTCTCCTGAATATTTGATCGTTGCCAGTTTCAATTTGGATTTGGCGAGCGCGGGCTTCATCGTCTCGATCCAAGCATTCTGATTCTCGGAAGTAGCGTCAGCACTAATGATCACGACATCACCTTCTGTGTCGGGGCCAAGATCCTGCAGCATTGCGTTGACCATCCCTTCACCAATCGCTTGGGCCGATGCCTGATTCACAAAAAAAGATCGGGACTCCGCAGTGCCGTCTGCATCCCACGTAATCACGGAAACTCCCGCCGCTCGCGCTTCTTGCATGGCACTCGCAACGACATCCGGGGCGTTTGGGGCAACGCAAATGACATCGACGCCGTCGATCGTCCACTGTTCGATCATCTCGGCCTGCTTGCGGGGATTGCCATCAGTCGGCCCGTCATAGATGAGGTCAATTCCTAGTTCTTTAGCGGCCTCCTCCGCCCCCTTGAAGCAGGAACTGAAATAGCTGATCCCTTTAATCTTGGGCAACAGCGCGACGCGGAGTTTGTGGCTGCCTGCGGAGGCTGTTGCAGTCTCACCAGAAGTTCCCGTTGTCTGAGGAGAATCGTGTTTCGCACACCCGAAGATAGATACGGCAATCGCAATAGATGCCAGCCAGCAGATAGGTCGATGCATGTTCGGATACCAGATTGCAAGAAGTGTTGGAAGTCTGTGCGAGTTTCGCTGAGGAAAATCTGTTCCCTAGAGGTCAACGTTTTCGCCACAACGTGAAGTCAAGGAGCTGTCCTATTTGAGAGTCTAACTTCGTGGCTTTCGCGCAATCAATTGATAGGCTAAAACCGCAACAATCAGCAGGCTCCCAATCACGATCCACTGTAGTTCATCAGAACGCCAGTAGCGACTGACAAGCATCCTAGTTTCGTGGATCAAAAGTAAGCCCAGCAATGTGCCGAGAATGTTGCCGCGGCCACCAGAAATGCTGGTTCCACCAAGGACTACCGCGGTGATGACGTCCAGCTCGAAGCCTTTTCCCACATCGGCCTTTGCTGTATCAAATCGGGCGACATAGATCAGTGATGCTAATCCGGCGAGCAGACCTGACGTGGCGTATAGCCAGAAGCGAATCCGCTCGACAGCAATCCCGGAAAACTTTGCCGCGCGCTCGTTGTGACCAATCGCTTTCAGAAATCGTCCGTTCGGTGTTTTCGACAGAAAAACGGCAAACCCAATTGCCATCACGCAAAAAACAACTCCCGGCAAAGGCACACCAAACCATGAACCACGCGCAAGGCTGGAGAAATTAGTGCCAAATCGAGAATAAGAATTCCCCTGACTCCAGCCCTCCGCAATGCCTCGATACGCCGCGAATGTTGCCAAGGTGACAATCAAAGGATGCAGTCGCAGTTGGGAGATCAGCCCGCCGTTGACTGCGCCGCAACACAGGCCTGTTGCGAGACAAGACAGACTTGCCGCCACCAGACTGCCGGTTGATGTCTGCACGCACCCAAACACCACCGCACTGAGTCCCATCGTAGAACCCACCGACAGGTCAATGCCGCCAGTGAGAATCACCAGCGTCATGCCCAGCGCTAGAATGGCAAATTCCCATAAATGTCGCGACAGCAACAACTGGCTGTGGGGCTTAAGAAAACCGGGCACCAGCCAGCCGGCAACCAGCAGGACAACAAGCAGCAACACCCCGATCACTGTTTCATGCCACCATGAAAAAGAAAACGCATTTCCTGCCTGAGATTTTGAATTCATGCAGTATGCTCCCCCCCAGAACTTCGCTGACGCCGCAAAAAAAAGGAATCCGTCACGACCGCAAGGAGGATGAACATGCCTTGGATCGCACGGGTCCACTTTTCGCCGGCTTCACCAATGTCCATGAATGTCAAAACCGGACGAATCATAGTCATGAGCACGACAGCTAGGAGCACGCCGCTCAGGCGACCATGGCCACCGGAAATTGCCACGCCACCTACCACGACACACGTGATCACGAGGAGTTCAAATTCAGAGCCAATGCCAGCCTCAATCTTTGGCAGCCGAGGCACATCAACGATCGTGGCCAACGCTGTCAGAAACCCCGTGTAGCCAAACACGAACAACTTCAACCGGACGGCACTAAGCCCGGCCATTCTTGCGGATTCAGCACTGCTGCCGAGAGCGTAAAGTCGTCGTCCGAGCGGGATGTGGTGGATCAGTACGCTCGTCAATCCAATGACACCCACGGCAGCAAGAATGCTGAGGGGAACACCGCAGAGGCCCTGCTTCGCAAGCTGAGTCAAACCTTCCGGCAAACGGTCGATATTCTGGCCTCCCATTATCAACGTTGTTAGCCCACGCAATGCAGTGAGTAGGCCGAGCGTAACAATGATCGAAGGGACGCGGCCCACAGAAACCAGACAGCCCGTGAACACGCCAATCAAAGTGCCCAGACCTAGAGTAGCCGGAATGCCGATCCAGCACGAAATGTCCCATTCGTGCTCAGAAATCATGCGGCCCATCACCGCAGCCAGCAATGCCATCAGAGAGCCGACCGAGATGTCAATTTCGCCCGTCACGACCACGAGCATCACGCCACACGCCACAATCGCTGTGGCCGCACAGCGAACCAAAATTTCACGCCACACTTCGCATGAAAGAAAGTGAATATCCTTGATTCCCACAACCACGCATGTCAACACAATCAAAAGCAGCAATCCCGTTTCACGCTGGCGCACCAGTTTGGAAAATCGGACACCAAATCGTGCGGGGCGAAGCGCATGGCCGATTGGCGGGAGCAAGTTACTCATTGCTGTGCCTCGCGGAGTTGCAACCCAGCAGCGTCCGGGAGCGCCAGCGATAGCACTGCTTCCTGCGTCGCTGTTCGCCCCTGCAGTTCGCCAACAATTCGCCCGTTACGCACGACGAGCAAGCGATCACAAAGCGCCAGTAATTCTGGAAGGTCAGAAGATATTAAGAGTGTCGCCATACCTGTGGAGGCGAGATTGCGAATCAATCCATGCACCTGCGACTTGGCCCCCACGTCAACGCCCCGAGTTGGTTCATCTAGAATCAGGACTTTGGGCTTGCGAGCGAGCCATTTTCCAAGAACAAGTTTTTGCTGATTGCCACCGGACAATGTTGCCGCTGCAATGCGCGAAGTTGCCGCTTTTACGCTGAGATCTCGGATCTGCGCGTCTGTGAGATCCCTTTCGGCACGCCGCCGAATTAGCCCCCACTGCGTCAATCCTCGCAACATCGCCAGACTGAGATTTTCACCCACGGACATCGGCAGGATCAACCCTTCGTGCTGTCGATCCTCCGGGACCATCCCGATTCCAGACGCCATGGCATCCTGAACCGATCCGCCTTTCAACTTCCGCCCTGAGACCCGAACTTCACCCTCGTCAAACTCATCGATCCCAAAGATTGCTCGCGCGATTTCTGATCGCCCGGCACCGACTAAGCCGGTCAGCCCAAGGATCTCTCCTGCGCGTACATGGAATGATATGTCCTCGAAAACACCACACCGCGTCAACTGTGTTACATCAAGAATCACGGCCGAGTCGTCCGTGGCATGGGCTCGAGGCCTGTGTTGCTCTTCGATGCTGCGGCCTACCATATCGCAGATTAATTGCTGACGGTCCACGTCAGCGATGCGATGCGTCGCAACATGGCGGCCATCTCGCAGCACGGTGACGCGATCCGCGATTTGAAACACTTCATCCAAGCGGTGACTGACATAAAGCACCGTCACTCCGGAGACTTGAAGTTGCTGGACAATTCGGAGCAACGTTTGACTCTCGCGGTTTGACAGCGAGGCCGTCGGTTCATCCATGATTAGCAACCGGCAATTCCGCGACAGCACGCGGGCGAGGGCAACCATCTGACGCTGAGCCAATGGCAGCTCGCCCACCGGAACGCTGAGGTCAACCGACACCCCAAGTCTCTGCAGCAGCCTCTCCGTCTGTGATTTCATCGCGATGTGATTTAGGTACAGACCGCCACATCGCGTAAGTTCTCGTCCCACATAAAGATTCTCAATCGCGTTCAGATGGGGAAACGCGGCTGATTCTTGATGCATCACCGCAATCCCTGCCGATTCTGAGGCCTGCACACTGCCCGTGAGCAGTTGCGTACCACTGACGGTAATGTGGCCCGTATCAGCACGGACAATGCCCGAAAGCATTTTAATCAATGTCGATTTGCCAGCTCCGTTTTCGCCACAGATCGCATGGATTTCCGCCTGCGCCACATCCAAATTAATGTTGCTCAACGCATGCACACCGTCGTACGATTTGCTCAGGCCTCGGATCTGAATCACGGCCTCCGCGGCGGTCATCGTGCCGCTCCCGATCCAGCCACGTTGGTGGGGAGCGATGATGTCAAAGATCCATCTCGAAGGCTCAGCACCTTTCGTTCATATTGCCGGACTTGTTCTATCCAAACAGGTCCAACCGGAACACCTGATGCCACGCAGTACCAATCCCAAACGGCACCAAACGGCAGCGTCTTGGTTTCTTCAAGCATCGACAACCGTGCTGTAAAATCGCTCTCGCGTTCGAACTGGCGGAGCATTGTGATTGGTTCCAACAACGCCAGCAGCAAAGCTTTCAGCATACAACGCGTACCAATGACCCACGCGGCAATCCTGTTGATACTGGCGTCAAAAAAATCAAGGCCCACGCTCACGCGATCAAGAAATTCCCCCCGCACTAGCTCCTGGGCGATGGACTGGAGTTCATCTGTCAGGGTCACGACATGATCACTGTCCCAACGAACACCTCGACTCACATGCAGCAGTACTCGCGGAACATAGGCCAGCACGGATGAAATTTTGTCGCTGATAGTCTCGGTCGGATGAAAGTGGCCAGCGTCGAGACATAACACCTTCTGCCGGGTAATCGCGTAGCCGAGATAGAATTCATGCGATCCAACGACATAACTTTCGGAACCTAACCCGAACAGCTTGCATTCGACAGCGTCGAGAATCTCGGTCGCCGGCAAAGCCTCCGCAAAAATCAGATCCAATGATTCGGCGAGAATTGTCCGCGGGGTTTTCCGATCAATCGGACTGTCTTTCATGCCATCCGGAATCCAAATGTTGTTCACGCACGGCGTGCCCAGTGCCTTTCCCATAGCCGCCGCGATCTGACGGCACGCAATCCCATGTTCAATCCAAAATTGACGTATCCCACGATCGGCATGAGCCAAGGTGAATCCGTCAGCCGCCTTTTCATGTGCAAAGTATGTCGGATTGAAATCCAGTCCCATTTTCTGGTCACGCGCCCATTGGATCCAGTTTTGAAAGTGGGCTGGCGTGAGTTCGTTGCGGGCAATGCGGCGACCGTTTGTTTCCGCATAACTTGCGTGCAAATTCAAACGATGGGTGCCGGGAATGAGTGAGAGTGCAAACTGAAGATCGCCCCGCAGTTCTTCGGCGGTTCGCGCTTTACCGAGATATCGCCCTGTGACGGCGAGGCCGCCGCCAATCTCACTGCCGGAATTTTCAAAGCCGCCGACGTCATCTCCCTGCCAGCAATGCAGCGAGATGGGAATGGTGGCCATCTTCTGCAACGCATTTTCCACGTCTACGCCGACAGCGCTGTAACGCTCCTTTGCCAGTTGGAACGCCGTTTCAATTGATGTGCTGCTGGGTGCCATGGCGTGGTTCGCTGCAGGCGTAGATGTTTGATAAACACTCCATATACGGGACCATCCAAGACAATCCACCCTGCCGTAGCGTCAGTTGCCCCCGTAACTCGCCGAACACTCCATGCTCGGTCTTCCTCACTTTAATGCGGCAACGGAAAAACACAATGAACACGTCACAAGGCAAGCGACAGAAAAACATTTCCGCTGCCCCCACTCGCGTCGTCCACATTGGACGCCAGACCATGCGGCACACGACAGCTAAAGTAGTGACAAGTTGCCGCACGTCCCAAACTGGTTGTCGGGTGTCAGCAAACGGCCATGGCTTCGATCTCAATCAATAAATCTTCGAAAGCAAATCCTGACACTCGAATCGCAGTGACGCACGGACCAGGCTCAGGATAAAACTCCTGCTGCACCCTTGTAATCGTGGCGCTGGCTTCGGCGATCAAACTCCAATTGTCCGGAGCGTAGTAGTAGATGTACAACTTGGCGACATCTCGTTCATCCAGTCCTCCTTCACCCAAGACAGCGCGGATAAACTGAAAGACATTGCGTGCCTGAGTTTCGAGATCTTTTCCCACGGCCTGAGCTTTGTTGTCGGCGGAAATCTGGCCTCCAATAAATCCCATGTTTCCAATCTTCCAGCCTTGCGTGAATTGTGTATTGGGGATGCTCCAATCCCAATGGTTATCAGGCTGTAATCGTTGCTTAACATCTCCCAGCATGCCGATTCCTTCCACCTGGATTAGCTCATCTGCGTAAGGGAATCCCGTGATCCGCAGACCAGCACCAGCTGCCGAAGGGATCGACATATAGCGTCGCCGAACGTTCGTCATTTTCTCCCAGTAATCAGTGACTTCACGGCCTTGGCCGAAGAATCGAAAATAGGTATTCTGCCTCATTAGACTGTGCCGATCTCCACCGGCTTCCTGCAGCATGGTGTCGAGATTTTTAAAAGCATGATCCGTCTGCACTTCGATATCGCCGAGCCCAAGTGGTTCGCCAGTTGTCCCGAGAGATCGTTGACCTCCCACAAAAATCATGTTGCCAACCTTCCAGCCGTGGGAGAACGGGAGTTGCTGTTTCCAATTCCAGTGCTGAGGCGGCGTCAATAACTCTTTCTTTTCCCCGACAACGGCCCATGCATCCACAAGAATCAGAGCACCTTCACGTTCCAGCCCCACAAATGTCTCGGTGGTGGTCGGTCCAGGTGCAGAAAAATAGGTCTGCCGCACCGTATCGAGTTCCGCCATAAACATCGCGACGTCCGCCTGATCACCATGGCAGCATAAGTACACGTTATGCTTCACGACGTCGGCCATCGTCGCGCCAGCTGCGGCAAGGATTCTCTGCAGAGAACTGAAAGCGTTCTGCGCCTGCGTGGTAATGTCTGAACCTACGACATGTCCCTCTGCATCGAGTGACATCTGACCGCCCACGAAGATCAAGTTTCCCGCGCGCACAGCCTGAGTTCTACTGCCGTTCGGGCCACCATGTTGCTGCGGGGGAATAATGAGTTCCATCTTCACTGTCCATTCCTTCAGTTAGATCCAAACCGTTCTGTTGATTTTAAGCCGCTTGTGATCTAATTCTAGGCTGCCCAGCTTTCAAAAAAACATGGACAATCATGAGCTTCAATGCGGGAGGGGAGATGAGTTCGCTGAGGTCCGGAGTTTTACTGGCACGAGGATCGTGTCGCCACGCGATTCCTGCACGGACAGCACCTGTTGAATCCGACGCGATGACCTGAAAAGTTGAACGCACATCAGGGGATTCTCATTTTGATCCAAGAACTGACAGCAAGTTCGCGGCGAAATCCTTACCAACCGTAAGGCCGACCCACACCCTTTAGTCGGCATGCAGCTTAAGCGTCACACCACTCAGCCGCCACAGGAATCGATCTATGCTGGCAATCGATCTCATCCTGCTCAAATGCCGAATAAGAAAAGTGGACATCCTTGTCCGACAGCCGTAAACGACTGGCCGTTCCGTCGTGGTGGGAAGCGTATGTCATGGCGTCCTACTTTCGCAATCGACTTTGATCACAAGTTATGAACAACTCCCCGGATTTTTATCCTGAGCCCGATACCTTGACTGCGCGACTTCGCGCCGCCCTCCATGATCGCACTCGGATGCAACATCTGCTCGTCTGCCTAGTAGGCGTTCTACTCAGTGTAGGCGTGCAGATGGTGCAGAGCGCGAGCCTGACGTCGCGCCCCAGCGAACAGGATTCCGTGTTCTTGATGCGCCATCTGGCGTATCTGGCCTTGTCGATGGTCTGTGCCTGGGTGGCGTCCAATATTTCAGCCGAATGGCTGCAGCGGTATGCTGTGCGGATGTATGCTGTCCTTCTATTTCTCTTGGTGATCCTCCTCGTGCCGGGTATCGGCAGTCGTATCAATGGGGCTCAACGCTGGCTGCGTTTTTCGGGGTTTTCATTGCAGCCCTCTGAACTCGGAAGAATTGTGATGCCCATTCTGGCTGCGTCCATGCTGATCAAATTGCGAAACACTTCCGGATTTGGATTGAAGACCGTGCCTAGGGTTCTGTTTCCAATTCTGATTGTCGCTCCCGTGGTTGCAATTGAACCGGATCTGGGTGCTACGGTTTTTCTGCTGATCAATTATGGTCTCACGCTGTTTCTTGGCGGCTGGCCGCTGCGGTATTTCGTGACATGTGCGTGCTGCGTGATTCCTGTCGCCGCTTCGTTACTCATTCTTCGACCGTATCAGGTGGAGCGGATTTCAGGGTTTATGGATGCGTGGAAAGATCTGAGTCAGGCCCCGTGGCAAATTCGCCAATCGTTAATGTCGATCGGTTCTGGTGGACTTGAAGGAACCGGAATCGGCAGCGGGTGGCAGAAACTCAGCTACCTTCCCGAAGCCAATACAGACTTTGTGTTTGCCGTGATCGGTGAGGAACTGGGGCTACTTGGAACGCTGGCCGTGTGCTTCGTCTGGATCTCCGTGTTTCTCACGGGTTGCTCGGTGCTGCGGCACCTGCCACGAACTTCGTTCGAATGGATTTTGGGAACGACGCTGTTGGTCCAGTTGCTCTTCCAAGCAATGGCTAACATCGCCGTTGTCACGGCCTTGGTTCCTCCGAAAGGCGTGCCTCATCCCTTTATCAGCTATGGCGGAACTAATTTGTTGGTCAGCCTCATCGCGGTCGGTTTGCTCATCGGTATGTCACGAACTTCGAAGGCTGCTGTCTGAGAAGAAGACGTACGCGGCCACTCTTTTGGCATGCCCTCCACACCGCTGCGGGGCTTGCCGCGTCCCTGAAATCAGTCAGTTCGGCCCGCTGCTCACGGCGCCGTGCAAATTCGTCGGCGTGAAGTCAATGCGAAAAAAACGTTCGCCATGTCGGCTGAAAAATTTCTCGGAAAAACAACCCTTTGAGCGTTTGCTGAGCCGGGGATCTGTTACGAATGATGTGACGTTCAGCACTTTTTTATCACTTCATCTGTTCGGCGATCAGAAATGCGATTTCCATCGCCTGTTCATAATTCAATCGAGGATCGACTTGGCTGCGATAGTCGCGGGCTAGGTCGGCTTCGGTGAGGTTGCCGGGACCACCCGTGCATTCGGTGACGTCTTCACCGGTGAGCTCCAGATGAATGCCACTCAATCGTGATCCCAAGTCTTTGTGGATCCGGAACGCGGTGATGATTTCGGACATGATTTCATCGAACGATCGTGTCTTGATTCCGTTGCGCGCTGTCTGCGTGTTTCCGTGCATTGGATCACAACTCCACAGAACATGGTGCCCTGCCTCGCGCACTGCTTCGACCAGACGCGGCAATCGCTCACGAATCTTTTCCGCACCGAAGCGATGAATCAGCGTTAGTCGTCCCCGTTCATTTGCCGGATTTAGCATGCCGATCAATTCAACAAGCTCCTCGGGCTCCATTGAATTACCAACTTTCAGACCGATCGGATTACGGATGCCCCGAAAATACTCCACATGCCCACCGTCTAGGGTGCGTGTGCGGTCGCCGATCCAGGCCATATGCGTGCCCAAATTGTACCAGCCACGATTTCGTTCCATGCGTGTCAACGCCTGTTCGAACGCGAGCAACAAGCCTTCGTGAGACGTGAAGAAATCAACGCGTGTCAGTTGCGTGAGTTCGCCAGCAGAGACGGCTTCCATAAAGCGAATCGAATCGCTCAGTGAATCCAGCAACTGTTGATAGCGGCGTGAGCCGGGCGTATTGCGGACGAATTCCAGATCCCAGTTTTCCGGATGATGCAGGTCGGCAAAACCGCCCTCGCTCAGCGCGCGAATGTAGTTGATGGTCAGCGCTGATTTCTCGTAAGCACGGAGCATCAGTTGTGGATCATTCCGGCGCTCGGCAGACGTAAAGCCTGATTGGTTGACGATATCGCCGCGATAACTGGGCAATTCTAAGTCGCCCCGTTTTTCCGTGTCGGCCGAACGTGGCTTTGCATACTGACCGGCAATGCGCCCGACACGGACAATTTTTTTCTTTGAGCCGCAGATAAGCACTAGACTCATCTGTATCAGAACCTTGAGCTTACGCAGAATCGACGGGGAATTACAGTCGTCGAAACTTTCTGAACAGTCGCCACCTTGCAGGACGAAAGCGTTGCCTTCCTCTGCGATCGCCAACTGCGTGCGCAACCTATCAACTTCCCATGCAGTGACAAGCGGCGGAAGGGTGGTGAGTCGTCGAATGGCGTCCGCAAGTTCCTGAGGATTGTCGTACTTCGGCTGCTGCTGCGACTGGCGCTTTTGCCACGATTCAGGGGTCCAAGGTGAGTTCATGTTGAGATTATTTCCACCCACACGCCGTTTGTCACTTCCAACCATGTGCAGTTCTGAAAGCCGGAGCAAATTTTGCGACAGTGGCAACCTGCATCCGAATTGAACGCCCATTTTCCATTATTTCGCACCTTAGGGTTGGATCTGGCAAGAGGGCGATCGTTCACATTGAAGCCCTAAAATCGTCACAAATCAAAAAATCAGAAGAATAGGATTAATCATTATTGCGTCAGCTGCCGTGCTGCGCTATGCTCTTTCTTCTCTCCTCAAATCTCGCTGACGAACAAAGCACGTCGAGTTTTCCATTGGCAAACGTCCACCATGAATTGGTGACATGCCTAACTCTGGCAAATCGAAAAGTGCGAACGTGAAAATCAGTAAAGTCACCCCGATTCGTGTTGCGCTTGGTCAAAAAAGTGCGCAGTCTCCAGCCACGCAGCTTCTGTGTCGGAAACTCCGATGCCCGGTAGAAGTTTCGTTTTCTACGACGATGCCGCGGCTTGCCGCTTTGTGGAGACCCATTAGATCGCTCTGGGAGCAAAATTATCGGGCAGAAGCGTGCTCGTTAATGGCCGAAACAACTCAGCACGCAGCACAGGATGCAAGCCACAGCATTCCGACGTTGTTTGTATTGGCACAGATGCGGATGGATCATGGTGATACCGTCGGCGGCGAGCGCTGTCTTCAATCGGCGGTCAGACAGCTAGGGCTTCAGACAAACATGCGGGCTAAGCCGCCTAGTCGAGCACAATCGCGAATCTCGACCGCCGACATTGCCGCGTCATATGCGCTCTGCGATCGCGATTGGTTGATTCTGGCGATTCAGGCCCTCCTGAATGATGACATCGAATCCTGTCTCCTGTGGATTCGTCAAGCGGATCCGCGACTGTTCGAGACTATCGGTGCAGCAGAATCACCCCATCGACTGCGACTGGTCGGTGACCTGCACGCCGTTCTGGCGTGCGTCGCCGCGCAGACCGACGAGTTGGAAGAAGCAGAAAAGTTGTTGGTGACAGCGTATGAAAAGCATGTGCAGGTTGAGGCTTTTCAGGCAGTGTGTCGCGACCTCATCCTGACAGCCCGTCTGGCCATGCTTCAGGGCCAATTCGACCGTACAAAAAAGCTCCTGGACGCCGCTGAATGCCAGCTCGTGTTGGCGTTGCATCCAGATGAGGCTGACCGCAGTCCGCTGATGGGTATCATCTACAGCGACCGGATGCAGTTTGCCGAGACCTTGCACGACACCCACGTCAGGCGCTGATGTCGGCCTTCAAAATAACCTGTCGCGTAACGATTCGGAAGGCATCATGCCGATAACAGACAGGGTGTACACTGCGATGCTGCACATTTCAGCAGATTCGGCAGGTCTACGCAACGTTTTTATCCAATAAGTGGCGAACCGGCCCTCGCCTCACGCAAAATTGACGATGACCGGAGAAATGGCGCTGCCAACGAAGCGTGGATGCTTTAAAGTCACGCCAGATACGCTCGTGCAGATGTCCGCATCCGTTTGCGAAGACATTGCAACACATCTTGGCTGGATTCTCCGGAATAGATTCACATGGCTTTCCCAAAACCATTTTTCCGTTGGCGACCTCACCCTTGGCATGGGCTCGAAGTCGGTCCGAATCCTCCGCATCTGGTGCATGCGTTCATCGAAATCTCTCCCTTCGACCTCGTCAAATACGAGGTGGATAAAGTGACGGGCTATTTACGCGTCGACCGCCCTCAGCGAACCTCGTCACAACCGCCCGCGCTGTATGGTTTTGTTCCCCGTACGTTCTGTGGAACGCGTGTTGCTGAACTGATGCCTAAGGCGCGGCGCGGCGATGGTGACCCGTTGGACATCTGCGTGCTCAGCGAGCGACCGATTACCAAATCGGAAGTCATCGTAACTGTGCGTGTCATTGGTGGCCTGCCCATGCTTGATGGTGGTGAAGCCGACGACAAGATTATCGGCGTGTTGGCGCAGGATATGATCTGGTCGCATGTTGAAGATCTTGATGAGTTGCCGCAAGCCCTCGTCCAGCGATTGCGGCACTACTTCACAACGTACAAGATGATGCCGGGCGATACGACGCAACAGGTTTCCATCGACCATATCTACGATCGCGCGCATGCCGAGAAAGTAATTCTTGCCGCGATGGCTGACTATGACGACGAATTCGGCGGTGCATGATCGGACTGCCAACGCGCATGAACTCGCGTTGGCCCCCGCAGGGACCTGAGACATTCACATGCGCCATCGCGGTCAACTGCGTCGCTCGTTTTTCGGGATGTTGCGTCGACGCTAGTCGGAGTTGAATTCCCACACCTTCGCTTGAATCAGCAACTGCACCTGAACTGCCGCCCCGACGTTCAAGTCTCACGGCATGCGGGCATGTGGCGGGTTGTTTGGAACGCAACGCGACTCCGACATCGCTCGTGGTTTTCCGCGGATCGAAAACTTGATTTCGACGCGATCGCCAGGCTCGAGCCAACGGCTTCGAAGCATTGATTAACGGTAGTACTTGCCGAACAGGGTAGCTCAATTGCACTTTGCGGTAGCTTCAACGCAGTTCGGTCAGAGTTTGACGAACGGCGAAGGGCGGAGGGCTGCCGGGAAGCCAAAACTGCGATGGACTCAGTCAGACGTCGAGGGTATGAGTGCGTAATGTTGGTGCCAGCGACTAGCCGCCAAGGATTTGCACAACCACCAAAACGTGGGCGGTATTTTTCGGTGGCCTGAGGCGTTCCTAGACCAACTGTTGGTCTGTGCAAGACGCAGAAATTCGATCTTAAAAATTGCAGGCTCGCTACAGGGAAGTTGCTTGTGTCAGCAAACCAAAATTCAGAAATCTCCACCTCATCCGTCATCGCCGCGAAATTTCACAGAAAATCCGTGACCAGTATCGGCACGTTTCTGGGGATCGCTGTCACGGTTGTGTTTTATCTGGTCGCTCCGCCCATCGCAAAATGCTTCAGCGGCGGGCCGGAATTTTTGTACCGCTACTTCTGCAGCCACCCGATTGAATATGTGACATCGGGACTGTTCTTTGTGGGCATGGCGATTCTGGCGGCAAAATGGCGACAGCTTCCGACCGATCGCGCGGTCATTGCGAATGTAAGAGAACTCGCCGCGACTGCCCAATGGGTGCAGGCCAAAGCGGGATCAGGCGCAGTCCAAAGTCTGACCGCCTGGCAAGCTGATCCACCGCAGGAAATCTGGCGATCCACTTCGATGTGGCATCGCGTCCAGGACGTGCTGCATTACGTCAATGCCGGCCGAAATGACGGACTGGAAGATCATCTTAAGTACCTCGCCGATCTTTCTGTCGATCGATTGATTCAGAGCTTTTCACTGATTCGTACGGTGACATGGGCTGTTCCCATCATGGGATTTCTCGGGACAGTGGTCGGCATCACGCTGGCGATTGCCAATGTCACTCCGGAACAACTTGATTCCTCATTACCGGAAGTCACCGCAGGTCTTGCTGTGGCGTTTGATACCACGGCACAGGCGCTGACAATGTCAATGCTGTTGGTATTTGCCACGTATCTGGTCGAACGAGACGAGCAAGCAATTCTGAACGACGTCGAGCAATTTGGAATTGATTCATTGGTGCCATTCATCAGCCAATCTGATGCTGCTGCCGCTAAACCAGCGTCCGGGTTGCCTGCGCTGGCCACCTGGACTGCCGAGATTCTGGCACAGCAAACGGATTCGTGGAGTCAGCATCTGACAGCGATGCAGTCCGGCTGGGCGGAGACGCTGAACTCTCAAACTGATTCACTGGCTCAGGCTTTGTCGGATGAAACCACCGCCACGCTGCAGTCTCATCGCGTTGCGTCCGACTCAGCTCGGGATCAATACGCTGCGACGCTGCAACAGAGTTCGCAGCTGTTCGTACAGCAGATGCAGCAGACAATGATGACGTTCGTGGACCGTGTTGACCTGTGGCAGAACGCGATGCGGGAAAGTTCGCTGGCGTCAGCCGGACAGGCTGAAGAACTGCATCGGCTAGGACGCACAATGCTCCAGTTAACTGAATCGGAACAGAAACTGGTTCAGCTTCAGGAAAGTCTGAACGAAAATCTGCAGACGTTGCAGATGGTAGCGACGCTGGAGCAGACAGTGCAAAGTTTGAATGCAGCGGTAAGCATCCTGACGTCCAAATCATATATGCGAGCGGCGGCGTGACTCGACGACGGCCTCAAATTTCAATCTCACTGTTCCCCTTTCTGGCCGTGTTGGTCTGTGCGATGGGGGCCCTGATCCTGCTGCTGCTGGTGCTGACACGCAAAATCCGGCATGAGCAATCCGGCGGCGATACGCCAGCGGCAGTCGCCGTTGCGCCAACGGTCGTATCTCCTGATCGTAGCCGCGAAATCACGGCTTTAGAAGCAGAACGGGATACAGTCAGTAGTGATGTGCTGAGATTGCAGCAAGAGGCGGACGAACTTGAAAAGGCGGTCGCTCAGCAGCAAACGATCGTCGCGGAGTTGCGGCAGCAATTCACCGAACTGGAAGGCACGCTGCAGACGGCGGAAGCGAATCCCGACAAGACCAGCATCGCCGGACTGCAAAATCAAATCGCGGGCCTGCGATCACAACAGGTTTTGCTTCGACAGCGTTTGGACGAACAAGAGCAACGCCTGCTGGCGAAACAATTGCAGTTGAAGGCAGTCACTGAAGCCACGGTAGCTGCGAAGGAAAAGCTGTACGCCGTGAATTCTGCCATCATCGCTTTGCGAAAGCAGGTGGAGGACGCCGAGCAAGCCACCGCTTCCGCAGGCACAGAAACCATCCTTGAGTTCACGAACACCGTCGGCACAACACGCACTCCGATCATCGTGGAAGTCACCAAAGAGGGCTACCAGATTCAGCCGACGGGTATTGTCATTAAGTCTAAGGATATGCAAGGATTTCCTGTCAGCGATACGCCACTCATGGCAGCTATTCTCGCCGTGCATCGTGAACGGGCCAAGGGCTCCGTAACATCACAACCCTACGTGCTATTGCTTGTCCGACCGACCGGCAGCGAAGCCTTCTATCCAGCGCAGGGCATTCTGGCGAACGAAAAAATTCACTTTGGCTATGAACTCATTGAAGCGGATAAGACCATCGCGAGCGGTGCGTCGGCTCCCTTGGAGATCGCAGCCGCTGAGGCCGCGATGGCCGAAGCTTTTCGACGGCGTGAAAAGATCTACGCCAATCTTCGATACCTCGCGCAGGGTGTTCCGTCGCAAGGATCGGAAGGTTCACCTGACCCAAGCCGACGAGGCCTGACGATCCGACCCGATGGAACAGTGCGGTCAGAATCCCATGGGGCCGATCAACGGGCAAGCAGTCGGAACTTCGCAGGTGGCGTGGCCCCTCCGCCTGGGTTTTATGAACGCCGTGCGGCAGCGATGGCTGCGGAAGCCGTCGCGCGGGAAGAGAGCCGTCGAGGATCTGGAACGCCTGAATCTGCATCCCCTAATTTTGCAGATCAGTTCGCCGAACATTACGCTCACAACACGCGTTCTGGCATTGCTGATCGCGTTGGAGGCGATGAAGGTGGCAGTCACTTTTCTGAGGTACCGGCGAATCGCAGTCCACAAGCACAGCCTCAGAACTCTGATCCTGCCACCGACGAAACCCTAACGCCCGCTGAACCGACGTTCGGCTCTGACGCACGCACAGAAAACATGCTGTTCAGGAATGGTGGCCAACCGGTCATTCCAAAATCTGCTTCAACAGCGTCGGGCGGCTCAGACGGTGAGCCGCCACTGACTGCCGAAGAAGAATTTGCCTCAATGATGTCGGGCACTCCGTCTTCCGAACCACCATCGGCTGCCCCGCGACATTTTCAACTGCCGTCCGCATCTGGAACCGCGACATCGCAGTCACCGGCTGGTGAACCGACGAACGAAGTTCCGGGTAGTCCAATGCTTGACCTGTCTCGCGTTGACAAGGATTTACTTAGTCGCCTCCCATCAACGAAGAAGGCCACAAAAACTTACGCCACACCCATCGGAATCACCGTATTTCTGGACGAACATCATATGACAGTCGCACAGCATCCGACGATTCTCGTGACTCCGGATTCGCTCAATTCGGCGGTGTCGGATCTGTTGCGGAATATCGATACCGAAGTGATGGACGCCAAAAAATCGCCGCGTGAAGAAGTGTTGCCAGTCGTCAAGTTCATTGTCAGCCCTGGCGGAGAACGCTGGCGTATTCCGCTGGCTGGTTCACTCAAACATCTGGGCATTCCGTCAGCCAGTATCTATGAATTGTCGCCGCATATTGAAACGACGGCAGCACCGGGTAAGGCGCACTACTAATGGGCCGTAGATCTCAAAGACCTGAACTGGAATTCGGATCCGATTCCTTTTTGGACGTGATCTGCAACATTGTCGGGATCCTGATCATTCTGATTGTCGTGGTGGCCGTCAAGGTTGAACGGCAACCGATCGCCGAGGCCGAAGCGTTGGCGAATGCCGCGCAGGCCGCACCGATAATTCCTGATCGGGAAGCTGAATACGCGCAACGTCAGTCTGATCTCGAGGCCCTAAAACAGCAGCATCGTCAGGTTACATCGCAGTTGCAGGGACTTGCGGAACGCAAAACACAGCTTGACCAAGAGCATCTTCTGGTGCTGGAGGATATAGACGCCCTGCGAACTCAATTGGCGGAACAGGCTGCCCACTCAAGCCGCGACAAAGTTGCGAAATCTGACGCAGAAGTGGCCGTTGGAAAACTCGCGGCCGAAGTTGATCGGCTCTTGAATATTCTCGCAGGGAAAGAGAAAGCCCTGAAGGATGCGATCACCATTATTCAGCAGGAAGAGGCCGTCGCCAACGGGGCCGAAGAAAAACTCCGCCACACGATCGTCGAAACAACGCGCCTGCAAGAAATACTCGACGACGTGGCCCAACCAGCGGACTCAGGTCCCAGACTTGTGCATCGCATCATGCCTGTCAGCCGCAAGGTGGATGGCGAAGAAGTGATGTTTCGGATGTCCGAAGGTCTGGTGAGTGAAGTGCCGATAAACGAACTCATGAAACTGGCCGTGGATCGTGTGCGCAAACGGATCTCGATGCTGCAGCGATTTCGACGACTAGAAGACGTCGTCGGACCAGTCGGCGGCTACAACATGACGTTTGTGATCGAATTGAATGCCTTTAACTCGCTGGAGTATCTGCAGTACGGCGGCGACGGCAGTAAGTTCAATTCATTCTCACAGGTCATTGTGCCCGATGCGACATTAGTGGCCGAATCAGTCACCGCTGCCGTTAAGCCGGGTTCCGCGTTTCGTCAAAAGTTGGAAGCAATGCCCGCCGACAGTGCGTTGACGATAGTCGTGTACGAGGACTCGTTCCAAGAATTTGCGGCCTTGCGCGAAGTCGCCCACGGACTGCAAATCCGCGTTGCCGCGAGACCTCTTCCCGTCGGAACCAATATTACAATTAGCGCCAATGGCAGTGCATCACGGGCGCAGTAGAACGCGGGCGGTGAACCAATTTTCTTGCCCCAAAAAACATCAGGCTGTTATTTATAATTCCACCCTGAAGTCAACTGCCGTCCATCTGAGTACGATGGAATCTGTCACGAAGGCTCACCACTTGGCTCCGACTGGTTTCGCGCCAGCGTTTTTCATGCGGACGCTGTACAACGAAGTCTTCGCCGTAATGAACAGCGTCTTGTAGTCATCTCCGCCGAACGTTACGTTGGCGGGGCCTTCCGAGACTGGAATTCGTTCCAGCAGCTTGCCGTCGGCGTTGAAGATGTTGACTCCGCCGTGCGTTGTGTAAAGGTTGCCCTGAGTATCGACTGTCATGCCGTCACTGCCTTCGTCGATCGTGAATAACTTCTTGCCGAGCGATCCGTCTTTGTGTACCTCGTAACAATGAACTCCGGCCGGCAGTTTGTGGAAGGCCGGATCAGGATGTCTCGGATTGCCACCTGTGTCGGCGATGTAGATCCGGCTTTCGTCTGGAGAAAAATTGATGCCGTTGGGCATCGCAAGGTCCTTGACAAGGGGCTCAACCTTTCCTGTTGTCGGATCGAGCCGATACACCCAATGGCCAGGTATTTCAGCAGGTCCAGTCAGACCCCACGGCGGGTCGGTGAAATACAGTGTGCCATCAGACCTGACAGCAACATCGTTGGGGGAATTTAGACGTTTTCCGTCGTACTTGTCTGCTAAGACAGTGATGGTGCCATCCGCTTCTGTCCGTACGACATTGCGACCTGCGTGCTGACAGGAAATCAGGCGTCCTTCAAGGTCGAGGATATTGCCGTTGGATTGCTCGCTCTGGCGGAACAGCGAAACGCCTTCGCCTTCCTTCCACTGCATAATCCGGCCGTTGGGGATGTCCGAGAAGACAACCATCTTCTTTGCCGGAATCCATGCGGGGCCTTCTGTGAACTTCATGTCGCCGGCCAACTTCTGGACTTTCGCACCCGGTGCGATCAGTGATTCTGCATCGTCGGCGCGGACGTGCGTCACGGCGACGAGCAGCATGAGTAATAAGAAAAGTCGAGACATGGTCGTTGCGTAACCTTATCAGATGGTAGCGTGCGATTTTCATTGATGGTAACTGGACATCGCCAAGTTGTCAGGTCCTCGCGTTGTTAAAATGGTGAAACACCCGAACCAGGGCCCGCGATTTCAGCAACGTCGCCATTGCTGTCTGCGAATTTCACCATCCAAAGGGCACTAGAGTTCCTCGCTGCGATTGAGTTTTTCACTGTCGAGACTGATGCGACAACAGAAGATGATTGTGTTACAGTTTCTGCGCCGTGAATCGAGCCTGAGGGCCGGTTTTTTCGTTCCGCATGACGGGGCCATGGGTTCAGTCAGTTTTACAGTTTCAGGGTGAGTCATGTCAGTCCGATTGATTGTGCCTGCGTTTGTCGTTTGTGCTCTGCTGAGCAGTGTTGCTAGGTCCGCAGACTGGCCGTCGTGGCGTGGGCCGAATCGGGACGACATCTCAACAGAAACTGGGCTCCTGAAAGCTTGGCCTGCAGGCGGACCGGAAAAACTCTGGACATCCAAAGATGCGGGTCTTGGCTACTCGGGATTCTCGATTGCCAAGGGTGTCATCTTCACGATGGGAGCCGATGGCATGACCGACGAAGCGAACGAATTCGTGATCGCGCTGAATGCGGAATCCGGCGCGAAGATCTGGCAGACGAATGTCGGGCATTATTTGGACAACGGCTGGGGCGGCGGACCGCGAAGTACGCCGACGATTTCTGGTGACCTGTTGGTTGCGATTGGCGGGAAAGGTGACGTCGTGTGCCTATCCGTTCAAGATGGTGCCGAAAAATGGCGTACCAGTCTGACGGAACTCGGCGGCACGATTCCCAGTTGGGGTTATTGCGAATCGGCGTTGATCGATGGAGACCGAGTGTTTGTCACGCCCGGTGGGGCAAATGGTACGATCGCATGTTTCAATCTGCAGACAGGTGAGAAAATCTGGCAGTCATCGGAGATGCAACAGCCGGCAAACTATTCGTCGATCATCGCAGTCGATCATTTCGGCAAGCGACAGTACATCCAGTTGACAGGACAGAAGGTTTTTGGTCTCAACAGTGACGGCAAGTTGTTGTGGCAACATGATTTCCCAGGACATGTTGCTGTAGTTGCGACACCGATTTACAAAGATGGTCAGGTCTATGTGACAGCAGGCTACGGAGCTGGCTGTCTGATGCTGAACATTACAGCAAACAACGTCGCAGAAAAAATCTACGATAATAAAGTCATGAAGAATCATCACGGCGGCGTGCTGTTGTCAGGCGACTTCCTTTATGGTCACAGCGATGAAAACGGGATCATCTGCCAGAATTTGAACACGGGTGAACTGGTCTGGAGCGACAAGCAAAAGAATGGCAGCAAAGGCGCGGTGGCGTTTGCTGACGGCATGCTTTATTGCCTTTCCGAAGACAGCGGTGAGTGTTATCTGGTCGAAGCCACTGAAACGGAATACAAGGCAGGAAGTCGTTTCAGGATGGAGCCTCAAACGACTCAACGAAATCCTCAAGGCCGCGTCTGGACACATCCTGTGATCAGTAATGGCAAGCTGTATCTGCGTGATCAGGATATTATCTGCTGCTACAAAATTAAAGAGTAAATCCTTGGGAGTGCGGTGGCGTCATCGTAGTCCAAGTTAGAAAATCGAGAGACCATGCAAAAGATTATTGACCACCTCAAATCAAATCAGGATACGGCCCTCAGCGAACTCTGTGATTTCCTGCGGATTCCGAGTATCAGTGCGGACAGCAAATACGTGCCCGACATGCACCGCTGTGCGGATTGGGTGATGGCATCCATGGAAGATGCGGGCTTAAAGGCTCAGATCTTTCCCACAAAGGGCCATCCGATTGTCTACGGAGAACTGATTCAGGATGCGAGTCTGCCGACGATTCTGGTCTATGGACATTATGACGTGCAGCCTCCCGATCCCTTGGATCTGTGGACCACGCCCCCGTTTGAACCACAAGTTCGTGACGGAAAATTGTTCGCACGCGGTGCGACGGACGACAAGGGACAACTGTTTACGCATCTGAAGTCCATTGCGGCTTGGGTAAAGTTGAATGGACAGCTCCCGGTCAATATCAAAGTCCTGATCGAAGGGGAAGAAGAAGTCGGGGGCGTTAATCTGGATCATTTTCTGGAGACGCATGGCGATCTACTGAAGGCTGACGTGGCCGTCGTGAGTGATACCAGTCAGTACGGCGACGGAATCCCAGCGATCACCTGCGGACTGCGAGGGATCGTGGCGGCGGAAATACGTCTGAAAGGCCCAGCCAAAGATCTCCACAGCGGCATCTATGGCGGCAGTCTTGCGAATCCCGTGAACGCCTTAGCAAAGATGTGTGGCAAGCTGGTCGGCGATGACGGACGGATTCAGATTCCGGGCTTCTACGACGATGTTTTAGATCTCACGACACTGGAACTCGAACAGTACGCGGAGTTGCCATTTTCTGAGTCGCACTTCCTGAAAGAAGTAGGCAGTTCGGCGACCTTCGGCGAAAGCGGCTATACGACTCTGCAGCGTCGCACGGCCCGTCCGACCTGTGATCTCAACGGGATTTTTGGCGGTTACATGGGTGAAGGTCCCAAGACCATCATTCCCGCAAGAGCGACTGCGAAAATTACGTGCCGGCTGGTGCCAGTGATGAAGCCAGCCAAAGTTCTCGATGCGTTGGAAGCATTTTTGCGATCGCATTGTCCGCCGGGGATTGAGTTCGAATTCAAACGATCTCATGGCTGTGAGGCGTTTGTGTTTGATCCGACAAGTGAGTGGCTCACGGCGGCACGTAAGGCCGTTGAGACCGCCTTTGGTAAGCCACCGGTTCTGGTTCGTGAAGGCGGGTCAATTCCAGTTGTCCTCAGCTTTAAGCAAATTCTGGGAATCGATACCCTGTTGCTGGGATGGGGCCGAAATTCAGACAACCTCCACAGCCCAGATGAACACATTCACGTTGAGGATTTCCATCGCGGCACCCTCGCCAGCGCCTGCCTGTGGGCAGAACTGGCAAAGGTGAAGACGTAATTGCGTTCCCGTAGGATGGACATTTTGTCCGTCATTCGACCACTCGACTCAGAGAGTCAAGCTACATTCAGGAGTTTCCCCAGTGCTGGATCTGCAGTTCATCTGCGAACATCGTGACCAAGTCATCGACAATTGCCTCAAACGCGGAGTCACCGTCGATGTCGATGCCGTGATTCGCCTGCGCGATCAGCGAAACTCGCTGATTGCCAAAGGCGACGAACTGCGTCGTCAGCAGAAGGAAGTCTCTGCGCAGATTCCGAAAGCCTCCGCTGCCGATCGACCAGGCCTGATCGAACAAGGCAAAGCCCTGCGCGAGCAGGTCAATCAAACAGAGGAACAACAAAAGGAAATCGAAGAGCAACTGCGGCTGGAACAGATTCGTATTCCGAATATGACGCATCCCGATGCTCCAATCGGCGGTGAGGAAGATGCCCACGAGTTCCGCGTGTGGGGAACGAAGCCGCAGTTCGACTACAAGCCGAAAGATCATGTTGAGATCGCTGCCCATCTGGATCTGATTGATTTCGAAGCCGGTGCCCGCGTTGCCGGTTCAGGATTTTACTTCCTGAAGAACGATGCCGTGATGCTCGAAATGGCGCTCGTGCAGTATGCGTTGCTGAAACTTCGTGGTGAAGGCTTTACGCTGTTCACGACGCCGGATCTGGCCCGTGATTCGGTTCTGGAAGGCATTGGATTCAACCCGCGCGGGAATGAAACTCAGATCTATTCGGTTGCTAACAGCGATTTGAGTCTCGTGGCCACGGCTGAGATCACGCTCGGTGGAATTCAGAAGGATCAGACCCTCGACATCGCTTCGCTGCCTCTGAAGTATGCCGGGCTGTCGCACTGTTTTCGTACCGAAGCCGGTGCGGCCGGTCGTGCCGGACGAGGCATTTATCGCGTGCACCAGTTTACGAAGGTGGAAATGTTTGGTTACACGGGGCCGGATCTGAAGGATTCCGACACGCTGCACAAGGATATCCTGCGGATCGAAGAGGAAGTCTTTCAGGGACTTGGGATTCCGTATCGTGTGATCGACACGGCTTCGGGTGACCTTGGCGGGCCGGCCTATCGCAAATTCGATATCGAAGCGTGGATGCCCGGTCGCGGCGACGCAGGCGAATACGGCGAAGTCACGAGTGCCTCCAACTGCACGGACTATCAGGCGCGGCGACTGAACATCCGCTGCAAGAGCCCCGATAAGAAGGGGACGCAGTTCGTTCAGACCCTCAACGGTACCGCGATTTCCTGTGCCCGCGCGATTATCGCGGTGTTGGAAAACTATCAACAGGCCGATGGCAGCGTCATAGTGCCTGAAGTCCTGCGTCCGTGGGTGGGAAAAGGGATCATTGCCAAATAGTGCCGACAGTGCTGCTGGATCAATAAATCCAACAAAACGGCTACGCGCCTACCTTCAACTATCGAACGGTTATCCGTACCTCAGCAACCGGTACGAACCCATAGTCTGTGGGTTGGAATTCGTTATATGTTTCTTCTGCTACGCTGCCAAAATAAAGGACTAGCCAGTAGATACTTGGTGTGTCAGGGATTTTCAGATTTGCCAGCAGATGGCAATGTTGGCCGTCTCTCTCAACCAGAGCGGACATGAAAGTCGAATCTTCAAGATTCAAACTGTTCGGTTTTTGTTCATTGACCAAGTATAGAGTCGTCCTGCCAACCCGCGACGGTGTCGTGTCGCTCGTTGGTTGGTGAGGTGAATCATGAACTGCCTTTTGCAGTTCAACTGGAAATTCGGGTGTCGCCCCTAACCCCTTCATAAACCCTACGCTTCCTAGGGTTGAAAACCTCCAACTCTCGGGAGGTTCCAGAACGCAGGAGACTTCGACGGTTTGTCCAGGTTGCAGACTGAATTCCGACCCAGACCCAATCTCCTGTTCTTTCAATTTCCAAACGATGCGTCCCAATGTGTCAGGCTTTACGGCAGCACGCGGCGTAACTTGTGCTCCGCAGCCAGCGACGAACAAAACTGCAATAATCGCGGCGCTATTCCAGATTCGCGGTTTCGCCTCCGTTGCGTGTTCCTGAAGCACTCCACACCTCCATATCGATTGAATTTGAAACAAACCTTACGTGTCCGTCTACAAATACCACGTTGGCCCCAGCCGTATGGAGACTTGTCGCCGGTATCGAGCCTTCATAGAACGGAAACAAAAACGTAGTTGGAGGACGACCGACATAGCACCCGACGGAATTCGGCGGAAGGATATGGTTATATCCGAACTCACGGTTAAGGTAAGAACCATTTGTCAGTGGGAAATATGGCAGCACTGCGGCACGAATACCATTTCGGCACGCAGATCGGAATGCATCATACTCTTCCGGCATGGAGTAGTCGCGATCTACGTACCAACTAAAAGCGGTTGGGTCCCCTGAAGCAGATCGAAGCGATGGAACATCAACTGTTGGAAGTCTTCGTTCGCTATACATCGCAGTATTTGACAGACCATCGGGGAAATCTCTGGACGTTGAATTTACCACCCGGAAATTGCTCGACAATCGCACCCCATTAAATAGTTTTGAATAAAATCCGTTCACCGTGGTCTCAACAAACCGACCATCACCTTCGTTCAACCCATAACTGACATTATTTCTTGCCGGAAAAGCCAGCGGATCAGAAGAACAAATAAATACTGTCGGAGAGGTTTCTGGGCTTCCACCGCTGGCGATTACGGTCGATAATGCGGTTTGTTCAAGGAATGGCAGTACCGAAATGTATGGGCGCGCAACTGGGTACGATCCAAATGTCTCGTGGTATGCCTGTGCTGCAAGCCCGAACTGCCGCAAATTGTTTACGCAACTTGTCTTCTGTGCCGCAGTTCGTGCGTTTTGTACCGCCGGACCAATGATTGCAAGAAGCACCACGATTACACTAATCACGACGACGACTTCGAGCAGCGAAAAACCGTCTCTACGGAGCAAAAAAGCGTGGCGGATAGTCTGTGCCGTCTTCATCCTGACCTCCATGTCATGCATGACTAAGGTGGGAGTGGTACAACAAGCTGAATACTGAGCGTTCTTTGTTGAAGGACGCCCAACGCATTTGGGAAGACTGCTAGACCTGTATACATAGTATTCTGATTGAATGCTGGACCAAACTCTGCTTGATTAATTAAAGCGGTGTGTCCATCGTACATTGGGTATGGAAATCCCATTCTCATATTAACCCAAGTAATCTTCGGAGTCATCGGACCACTCCAACATGGTTCCGTTACCATTTGCATATCTTTGATAACAATCCTTGTAACTACGCCTGTTACCTCCGCTTCAGTCCAACACTACGCTGAAATGTACATTTTCAGGTCAGCTGCAAATGAAGCACGATCAAAGGCAAAGATTGTACATAAAACGGCGAGAAATGTTACTATACGATTCGGTGTTTGCATCCCTCCGACCTCCCTACGAAAAATAAAGTTAGAACCGAACGGGACAGAAAAATGCAAGTTACCTCCCCCCCCCGCTAGAAAAACAAGTGACCCTCGCGAAAAATCTGATCGAAATCGCTTCAAATTTGCGCAGTTGTTCCGTTGTCTAACCCTGTGACCAAACACATTCTTCTTGCCATTGAATCCTCCTGCGACGAAACCGCCGCTGCAGTCGTGCGCGAAGACGGCAAAGTTCTGTCCAGCATCGTGGCATCGCAGCACGAACTGCACATTGAATGGGGCGGTGTCGTTCCGGAAATCGCGTCTCGCGCGCACGTGCGTCGCATCCTGCCCGTGATCAAGGCGGCGCTGCGAGACGCGGATTGCACGCCACAGGACTTGCATGCGGTGGCAGTAACGACGGAACCGGGATTGGTTGGATCGTTGCTGGTGGGACTCACAGCCGCGAAGACGATGGCGATGAGTCTGCAAATTCCGCTGATCACCGTGAACCACGTTGAAGCTCATATTTACGCCTGCGGGATGGGGCTTTCTCAATCCATTTATCCCTGCGCAGGCTTTGTCGTGAGTGGCGGTCATACGAATCTCTATGACTGTCGATCTGCCATCGAATGCAAACTGATCGGCAGTACGACGGACGATGCCGCCGGAGAAGCATTCGACAAGGTTGCCAGAATTCTAAATCTGCCTTATCCCGGCGGGCCATCAATTCAAAAAACGGCACTGACGGGAAATCCACGGCGATATAAAATGCCACGTCCGCTGCTTCACAGTGGTAAGCTAGATTTCAGTTTCAGTGGACTGAAAACAGCTGTACTCTACGCGGCGCGAGGAGTTCCAGGGCCGGATCAGTTGGCTGACACGCCCGCTGATCGTGTCGCTGATCTTGCCGCGGGATTTCAGGAAGCGGCCGTGGAAGTGCTGGTTCAAAAATGTCGTCTCGCCGTTCGCCAGCTAGGATATTTGCGACTGTGCGTCGGCGGCGGCGTGGCAGCGAATCAGATGTTTCGCGAGGAACTGACGCGCATGGCAAAACGCGAGCGGATCGAAGTGCTGATTGCTCCGCTGGAACTGTGCACCGACAATGCGGCCATGGCGGCAATCGCTTGGGACTTACTGGCTTCAGGCCGCGTGGCTGGTCTGGATGCGGACGTTTTACCAGGGTTGGTGCGGCATGATTTTCGAAACCGGCGACCAAATTAAAATTCGACCGCCATCTATCTTTGGGCTGCAGCCTGCGGTGCTGGCTTCTCAGTAAAAAGTCGGTTCTCGTTTTCAACGGCAAATTGGGAGTTGAAAGTTAACAATTGACTCCTATTCTTCAAGTGATGATTTCAAACGTTTTTGATTGGAGCGGAATACGTGAACAGGGGGATTTTCCTGCGAATGAACAGCTTTGTGGCTCGGCACATTCGGACCGTCGAGATGATAGGCGTGGTCATGAGAATTTTCAGTTTTTCCATCGTCAGCTGGATGGGCTCTGATAGCCCGTTTCTGTTTGTCTGGGCATTCAATACGGTTGATGCCATGATTTTGACGTGGTGCGCAATTATTAAAAAAGATTTCGCTTATTCGCTCCTCAATGTGTTCTGGATCGGCGTGGGCGTAGTCGGGATGGCACGAGCTCTTGGTCCTGTGGCGAGCCTGAGCCACTGATCGGCAACCCCGATACCCGTTTTGCAGTCCGACATAATCAACGATTGACAAGTTCGGCATTTCCGCCGCCTTGGAGATCAATCACTTCCAGTTGCAGCGGGTCGGTGCGTTTCGCGGGTTCGATCATAACCGTAATGGTGTGCATGCCGGTGGCGAGGGTCGCCGAAAATTCGACAGCTGATTCCATCGGGATGCTGTCGATACGAACTTCCAAGCCTGCGATGGAGTTCACGCGTAAGGCGATTTTACCGGGAGTCGTGACGTTGACCTCGCAACGAGCAAAGCCCACCGTCACGCCCCGAGCCGTCATCAAGGGAATAGTCTCCAAAGGCAACTGTCCAGCCACCATGCTATAACGCGGACTCCACGTAAAACCCGGGTTGTCCGCTGCCACCTGACTGAAGCTGGTGCGGTTCAACAGGAAATTTGCTTGCTCCGTGGGCATCACAACCTGCCAGCTGCGAACTAGGCGACTTTTTGAAAGCGTGTATTCAGGAGTTCGACCGAGTTCGGACAGGAAACGCACGACCGACGCGATTTCGTCGTCGGTAAGATTATCGACCAATCCCTCGGGCATCAGCGACAATCCCTGAGCCTGCTCTTCGATCTCAGCGATCGGTACTTCCATGACTTTGTTTTCCGCTGTTCGCAGAGTCAGCGTCTTTTCCGACTTCTGCATCAGCACGCCCGCGACGACACGTCCATCGACAGTTGCAATGACCGTTGTGTGATAGTTTTCTTTGACTTTTGCATTTGGATTCAGCAGTGACTCCAGCAGATAGTCGGGCTGGGCACTCGCGCCAAGGCTAATCATATCGGGGCCAACCAATCCACCGGCACCGCCGATGGCATGGCACTTGAGGCAGCCGAGTTGTTCGTTGCGATAAATTCGTTCTCCCTCAGCCGCAGTGGCTGTGGTCGCAGCCTTCGTCAACATCGCGGCTCGTTCTTCGACGGTCAACGACTTGCGACTGATGATCTTGCCAGCTGTTCGCAAAGCGTGCTCTAGGTCGGCATCGGTCCGGCCGGATTCACGCAGGACGCGCAGAATGTCGCGCGCGACATCCGTTCGCAGTTCACGCCCGGCGAGCGCAGCGGTCAGGAGTTGTGCCCCCTGTTTCCCGCTAAGCAACGCTCGAGCCACGTTTACGGCGGACGTCCCTTCCGGAAGAGCGGCGACAAGATCGACAATCAGCGGGGCTGCTTTTTCCGGACGGGCAGTCGCCAGTCTTTCCAGTGCGAGACTGCGTGATTCGAGGGATGATTTGTTGTTGCCTCCGACCGTTTCCAGCAGCGCAAGCAGCGTGTCGTCGTGACTCACCGCGATCCCGGCAAACGCGGCGGCGAGATCCGCGTTGTCAGCAGATGAATCGCCAGCGAGTGCTTCTAGATGCGGCTTCAATTCCACTAAGTTCCACTGTCCAATTGCCTGTAAGGCCGCATGCCGCAACGTAGCCTCGTCGGATTTTATCCACGGAGCAAGCGTGTCCGCATTGATTGCCGGTACGATTTTTCGCATGAGAGAAATTGCGAGAAGAGTTTGCAGCGTGGCCCCATCTTTGCGCTGAACCGCGTCGGATGCCAGTCGCTCCATTTGGTTCGCATTAGCGCTGTAGCACATGAGTGGAACCAAGCCGGCCCGCTTTTCAGGCGTCACGTGATCGGCGTACAAGTCCTTAATCAGGACGTCCACAGGAGCCCCGCTGCCTAAAGCGGAAAAGCCATAGGCAATCTGTCCGGCATCGTTGTTAAAATTCATTTCACCAAGATCAAAGGCCGGTCGCCAGTAGGGAGCGAGCTCTTTTGTGGTCAGCCACATAGCATAATCGAGGTGCAAATCTACGGGCTGCTTAAGAGGCAGCAATGCCGTTTCCACAAGCTTTGGATCCCGGTATGCAGCTACCATCTTTGCAGACTCCATGTTTACTTCACCGAATGCAGAACCGTCGGCAATCTGCCGTTCTGAATCTTCCAGCGGAGAAAACGAAAAGGCGCGAACGGCTTCCAAACGCACTCGTGAATGAACATCCTGAACGGCCGCCGTCAACAACTCGCGCGAGTTTGGCAATTCGTATTTCCAGTGACTTAGAACGCGCACCGCTGCCGCCCGAATGCGACCATCAGGGCTTTGCAACAGTGATTCGAGCAACTGCGGCTGCAATGAGCGAGCCGTCTGGAAACACCACAGTGCTTCCAAATGCACGTGGTCACGTTCTTCGTCGGACAGTTCCACAGTCTTCAGCCAAATCTCAAGTTCGGCAGCGATCTCAGGCCCACGTTGACGCAGAATCTGCTTTGCCGACTGACGCTCCACGCCATCATTCGAACGCAAGGCATCGAACAGCTCAGGATTGGTTCGAGTCGACACAGGTTTGAACTCCCGCTGCGGCGCACCTTTCCATGTGACCCGCCAGATGCGGCCATGAGTGTGGTCGCGGCGTTCATCGCGAAAGTCCACTTCGCCATGCTGAATGATCGGATTGTACCAGTCAGCAATGTAAATCGCGCCATCGGGGCCGATCTTCACGTCGATCGGACGGAACGCGACGTGATCGGACCAGATCACTTCCTGCTGCTCGCGCGACACGTATCCCGAACCTTCTTCGGTCAACGCGAAACGCACGACACGATGTCCTCGAAAGTCATTGGTGATCGCACAGCCTTGCCATTCGGGTGGCAGCATTGGAGTATCCACCAGTTCCAATCCGCAGTGTTTTGGGCTACCCGGGTTCAAGCCTTTGACGAGTCGCTCAGCATCGGCCGCCGTTAAATAGGAACCACCTGGAATCATATAGTTGATCCCCTCACCACCCGCCCCGTCGGTGGCAAATGACTGCCCGAAACGGTCGTAATGGTGTCCCCAAGTATTGACGAGACCTTTAATAAAGACGCCGAGCTCGAGAGTTTCCGGACGGAACTGCCAAATGCCGCCCGCATTCAAACGCCGAATTCCCCAAGGAGTTTCAACATGACTGTGGATGTAGATTGATTGATTAAAATACAGAAAACCGTCATAGCCCCAGCGCAGTGTATGCAGGATATGATGCGTGTCCTCCGTACCAAATCCTGATAGCACAACGCGTTTCGAATCAGCCTTCAGGTCGCCGTCGTGATCCGCAAAGTGCAGCAGTTCTGTGCTGTTAGCGACCCACACACCTCCATCGCCCGGAGCGACACCCGTCGGGATCAACAATCCTTCGGCAAACACATGGGTCTTGTCGGCGACACCATTGTGATCGGAATCTTCGACGACGACCACTCGATCCGTCGCCGGAGCACCAGGCACGATCTGCGGATAGACTTCCGAGCTGGCGATCCACAATCGTCCATCTTCGTCGAAGTTCATCTGAATCGGCTTGGCAATTAGCGGATCAGAGGCAAAAAGATTCACTTCGAAGCCTTCTGGAACTTTGAACGTGGCCTTTTCCAGTTCCGGATCAGGAACCGGAATGTTTTTAAGATCCCGCTGCGCCAAAGCCAGCTGCCACGAAAGAGCAAACACGATGAAAGGTACAAGAAATCGAATCAACATCGTCATGAAAAGTCACCGGGGAAATTTGTGCTGAAAACGGATCATTCAACGTAAAGACAAGACCGCAATTCTTTTTCGCATTTTTTTTGTTTCTCTCGGCCATCTTATTCCAATTCGTCGCGTCGCACATTCGACTCTGCCTGGTGTCTGCTTTCAGACATCGCGAGTTTTCTGATTTTGAACTGCGCGGCACCAAAGTTCAGAAGTGCGCCGTGTTCGATTCTGGCAGAGCGCAGATACCCAAGGATTTGTGCGTAATGTTCATCGGTCAGCGATTTAGCTGCTTTGAGTTCCAGAATGAGAATACCCTCGATGACGAGATCCGCAAAGTATTCACCAATGATCGTGCCGTCTTCGTCAAAGACTGTCAGCGGCTTTTGCTGCTGCACTGCCAGCCCGTGCTTTCGCAATCGATGATACAGAGCGTTTTCATAGACTTTTTCCAAATGGCCTGGGCCGTGGTAACAATGAATTGCAAACGCTGTTTCCCGCACGATGTCTGTGAGTTGAAAAACGCGATCTTTCATGATTGTTCTGCTGACGTTTGAGAGGTGGCCGAAAGAAACGAAAGAAGTAAAAAAAATCGGCAGTTTTAAAGGGTCAGGTCTGTATTAATTGAGACCTGACCCCTTTTCGTTCGCAATGAATTGCAAACGCTGTTTCCCGCACGATGTCCGTGAGTTGAAAAACGCGATCTTTCATGATTGTTCTGCTGACGTTTGAGAGGTGGCCGAAAGAAACGAAAGAAGTAAAAAAAATCGGCAGTTTTAAAGGGTCAGGTCTGTATTAATTGAGACCTGACC